>Ga0070741_10001517_pt1 | contig 70071 bp, 65 predicted proteins | sample Coa_R1_4_FD_66440 | JGI IMG/M metagenome (GOLD analysis project Ga0070741, IMG submission 66440) | Surface soil microbial communities from Centralia Pennsylvania, which are recovering from an underground coalmine fire - Coalmine... | ecosystem: Environmental > Terrestrial > Soil > Unclassified ... | reverse complement strand
CTTATGGATGAGCGCCTCAGCCTTTTCCACCGCGTTGGGCGAGAGCGGCGCGTAGAAGAGGTCTGCGCTGAACGTCTGGCCCTGGGTAAGCGCCCATGAGAGGAAGTAGGCGAGGGTTCGGGCCTTCGCGGCGTTGGTCTGGTCCGCGTACACCAGGATCCAGGTAAAGCCCGCGATGGGATACGCCGCCGGATGGGTGGAATTCGTGAGCATGACTTGCATCGTGTCCGGCAGCGACACGCCCTGCATCGCGACCGTCGTCCCGTCCAGGGTCGGCTCCACCCACTCCCCGGCGGCGTTTTGCAGGCTTGCCCACACGAGATTGTTCTGCACCGCGTACGCCAGCTCGACGTATCCAATGGAGCCGGGAAGCTGGGCGACCTGGCCGGCAACCCCGGCGTTTTGCTCGCCGCCCAGGCCCGTGGGCCAATTGACCGACGTCCCGGAGCCGACTCGCTGGGACCACGCCGTGCTGACCTTCGAAAGATAGTCGGTGAAGATGAAGGTCGTGCCCGATCCGTCCGATCGATGGACGACGATGATGTCCTGGCTCGGGAGCGAAAGCCCGGGGTTCGCGCTCGCGATTCGCGCATCGTTCCACTTGGTCACCTCGCCGAGGTAGATCCCGGCGAGCGCGTCAGGAGTGAGCCGGAGCTGGCCACGCTGGAAGCCCTGCAGATTCACGATGATGGCCTCGGCGCCGGCGGTCATCGGGATCATGATCGTGCCCGGCGCCGCGTCGAGCTGCGCTGGCGTCAGAAGGCCGTCGGAAGCGCCGAAGTCGACGGTGTGGTTCGTGTGCTGGCTGATCCCGCCACCTGATCCGATGGCCTGGTAGTTGATCTGCACCCCGCATCGTTGGTGGTACTCGGCGAACCAGCGGGTATACAGGGGCGCTGGAAACGTCGCGCCGGCTCCGGTCAGGCTCGTCGCCGATCCGGCCGGCGGGCACATGGTCAGCGACTGCCCGGAGCTCGTGCTGCTTTCGGCGTCCCCCGGCGCTGCTGCCCCCTGCGCGCCGGTACCGCGTACCGGCGCTGGCGAGCCGCCGGCTTGCGATGGGATCGGTGCGCTCGAGGGCGCGCCGCACGCGACTAGGAGTGCCGCGGCAACGGCGCCGACGAGCAGAATTCGAGCTGTGGGGTGACGCGTGCCCATAGCCAAAAACTCCTCGAAGTGGACCCAGACGAGGTCCTCGCCGCCAGTATAGGCAGTGATGATCAGATCGACGTGACGTTTCGGTCAATGTGAGCGAAAGCTTCCGTGAGCGCAGAGAGAACGTCGAATGCGAGGCTCGTCGCGCCCATGGACGCCTATCTCCGACTTTATCGAAACTTCATCTTCGGCTTATTCACCTTTAGGATCGCCCGGGTATCCTTTGAGCGGGATGATGACAACACCGTACGCGCTCAGCAGGGAACGGCGATTCGCCTCGTAAACCCGATCGACACGCGGCTCACCGCCGCTCGAGGCGCGCGAGCCACGGGACCCCTTGCCCGGGCGCTTGCGCCCGCCGTCGGTCTCCAGGACGCCCTCTTTCACGGCGCGGCGAGCGTCATGGGGCTCCTCATCGTGGTCCTTGCGGCGCTCCTCGTCGCGACGATGCTCGAGCGTGGAATCGATGCCTTCTCGGCGTTTGGCCCCACGTTCGTCGTCACCTCCACGTGGAACCCGGTGGTGGGCGAGTTCGGGGTGCTGCCGGCTATTTACGGCACCATCGTCTCGTCCATGCTGTCGCTCGTCATTGCCGTGCCCGTTGGGATCGGCGCAGCGATCTTCATCGTGGAGCTGGTCCCCAGGTGGGTCGCAGAGCCGGTGTCCTTCATCATCGAGATGTTGGCCGCCATCCCCAGCGTTATCATCGGTCTGTGGGGGCTGTACGTCGTGGTGCCCATCGTGCGTCAGATCGAGGCGTTCGTCGGGCCGCGCCTCAGCTTCATCCCGCTGTTCACCGGCCCCGCGTACGGGATCGGCCTGCTCGCCGCGTCTCTCGTGCTGGCGATCATGGTGCTCCCAATCCTGACGGCGGTGACGCGCGATGTGCTCCGGGCGGTGCCAAGCTCGCAGCGAGAAGGCATGCTGGCGCTCGGGGCGACGCGGTGGGAGACGATTACCCGCGTGGTTCTGCCATTCGGGCGCCAGGGCATCGCCGGCGCGATCATCCTCGCGCTGGGGCGGGCGCTGGGCGAGACGCTCGCGGTCAGCATGGTGATCGGGAACCAGTTCAAGATCAGCGGCTCGCTCTTTGCGCCCGCTACGACGCTCTCGAGCCTCATCGCGACCCAGTTCCGCGAGGCTGACAACCCCCTGTACGTCTCCGCCCTCATCGCGGCGGGATTCGTTCTCTTCTGCACGACGATCGTCGTGAACGTCATAGCGCGCCTCCTGGTGTGGCGGCTCTCCCGCGTGCCGGGCGGAAGGAGTTAGCGGGTGTACGAGATCGCGCTGAGGCGCCGAGTCGTCGACCACCTCATGGTCGCGCTGTGCGGGCTTGCGGCGGCGATTGGCGTTGGGGTGCTGGGCGTGCTCCTCATCCATGTTGTCGTGAACGGCGTTTCCGCGCTCACGCCGGCGCTCATCACGAGCCTCCCCACGCCGCTGGGAGTCGAAGGCGGAGGCATCGCCCACGCCATTATCGGCAGCGCCATCATCGTCGGGATCGCATGCGTCGTCGGGATCCCGCTCGGCGTTGGGGCGGGCGTGTACCTCGCCGAGTACGCGGGGCCGCGCGCGGGCGCGCTGGTGCGGTTCACGGCGGACGTGATGACCGGGGTCCCCAGCATCGTGGTCGGCATCTTCGGATTCGCCCTTATCGTGACGCGGACCGGCGCCTTTTCTGCCCTGGCGGGGTCCTTCTCCCTCGCCGTCATCGCCATCCCCATCGTGGCGCGGACCACCGAGGAGGTCTTCCATCTCGTTCCCCTGGAGCTGCGCGAAGCATCGCTGGCCCTTGGCATCAGACGGTGGCGGACGATCTCCAGCGTCGTGCTCCCCACCGCGTCGGCCGGTGTCATCACCGGGGCTATGCTGGCGCTGGCGCGCATGGCCGGCGAGACGGCGCCGCTGATCTTCACGACGCTGGGAAACAACTTCTGGAACGTCGACCCCACGCGGCCGACGGCGGCCATGACCCTCACGATCTTTCAGTACGCGATCTGGCCATACGCCTACCTCCAGCGGCAGGCATGGGCGGCGTCGCTCCTGTTGCTGCTCGTCATCCTTGTCCTCAACGTCGCCGTGCGGCTCACGTACCGGAGCTATCGAGGGAGCTGATCATGACCCAGCCTGCTGTCCGCCCGTGGTCCGCGCCGACCGTCGCGCCCCCGACTCCCCGCGCCGGCTCGCGCGCAGAGGACGCCATCAGCATCGACATCCGCCATCTCTCGGCCTGGTACGGCAAGAAGCAGGCGCTCGACGACATTTCGCTCGGGATCTTCGAGCGGCAGGTGACTGCGATCATCGGCCCGTCGGGATGTGGGAAGACCACCCTCATTCGGTGCCTCAATCGCATGCACGAAGTTGCGCCCCAGGCGCGGGTCGAGGGAGAGGTCGAGTTCGAGGGCCGGGACATCTATGATCCGTCCGTCGACCCGACCGCGCTGCGCCGCGCTGTCGGCATGGTCTTTCAGCGGCCCAACCCGTTCCCCACGATGTCGATCTTCGACAACGTGGTCTCCGGCGTTCGGCTCGTCGGGGGGACACGGCGTGGTAGTCTTCAAGAGATCGCCGAGCGAAGTCTGCGTCGGGCGGCCCTGTGGGACGAGGTGAAGGATTCGCTGAAGCGGTCGGCAATCGGCCTCTCCGGGGGGCAGCAACAGCGCCTGTGCATCGCGCGGGCGCTGGCGGTCGAGCCGCGGGTCCTCCTGATGGACGAGCCGTGCTCGGCGCTCGATCCGATTGCGACCCTGCGCATCGAAGAGCTGATTCGCTCGCTTCAGGAAGAGATCACCATTGTGATCGTCACGCACAACATGCAGCAGGCCGCGCGCGTGTCCGATCGCACCGCGTTCATGCTGGCAGGGGAGGAGCGAATCGGCAGGCTCATCGAGGTCGGCCCAACGTCTCTGATCTTCACGAACCCGCAGGACCATCGGACCGAGGACTACATCACGGGCCGGTTCGGATAGGGACAGGGCGGCCACGGAGGCGCACATGCGGACACGAAGCACGTTTGATCGCGAGATCAAGCTCCTCGAAGACGAGCTGCTCGCCGCGGGCAGCATGGTCGAGAAGCAGATCGAGCGCGCCATGATCGCCCTGCGAAACCTGGATCACAATCTCGCGCGGCGCGTGATCGATCAAGACGCCGAGATCGACCGCCTCCGCTACACGATCGAGGAGCTGGCGATCCAGATCATCGCGACGCAGCAACCCATGGCGTCCGATCTCCGGGTCATCATCGCCGCGCTCAGCATGATCGTGGACATGGAGCGGATGGGTGATCATGCCGAAGGTATCGCCAAGATCGTCCTCATGCACGCGGACCAGCCGCTCTTGAAGCCCCTGGTAGATCTGCCGCGCATGGCCGAGATCGCGACCGGCATGCTCCGGCGCTCGCTGGACGCCTTTGTCGCGCGCGACGTCGAGGGTGCCCGCCGGGTAATGGCGCAGGACGATGAGATCGACTCCCTCTACGACCAGGTCTATCGCGAGCTGCTGACCTATATGTTGAACGACCCGCGCACGATCGACCGCGCGACGTGGCTCCTCTGGGCCGCGCACAACCTCGAACGCATCGCCGACCGCGCGACCAACATCGCGGAGCGCGTCATTTTCCTGGTCACCGGACACATGGAGGACGCGAACGCGCAGCGTTAGGCATCCTTGATGCAGATCCTCGTCGTCGACGACGAGCCGAGCCTCGTCCAAACCATCGCCTATGCACTCCGAAAGGAGGGCTACGAGGTGGTGACCGCGGCCGACGGGGCGGTTGGCCTGGAGATCGTTCGGCAGAGCCAGCCCAACCTCATCGTCCTGGACCTCATGCTCCCCGGTGTCGACGGACTCGAGGTGTGTCGACGAATTCGGCGCGTCAGCTCAGTGCCGATCATCATGCTGACCGCACGGGCTGAGGAAGTGGATCGCGTCATCGGCCTGGAGGTGGGCGCCGACGATTACCTCACCAAGCCCTTCAGCGTGCGCGAGCTCGTGGCGCGGATCCGCGCGCAGCTTCGGCGGTACGAGCTGGTCCGCGAGGAGGTGACCTCGAGCGGGGGTGACCTATCGACTCCCGACGTGCTGGACGCGGGCAACCTGCACATCGACGTCCGCGCCCACCGGGTAACCCGGGACGACGAGCTGATCCCCCTCACGCCCAAGGAGTTCGACCTCTTGATCGCCCTCGTTCGCAATCGTGGCAAGGTCCTCTCGGCCGCCCGACTCTTGGAAACCGTCTGGGGGTACACCGACCCAGACACGCGCACCGTCACCGTCCACATCCGGAGTCTGCGCAGCAAGATCGAGGCGGACCCGTCGAACCCGACGCGTATCGAGACGGTGCGCGGGGTCGGCTACCGATATCGAAAGTAGCTGGTGGCGTGCGTTCGTCGACTCGGGCTGTCCGCATGCGCTTCGCGCTTGCGTTCGCCATCCTTCCACTTATCGCGGCTGTCGTGGTCGGCGCGATGTCTCGGGCGACCAATGGAGGATCAGGGCAACGCAGCGAACGTCCGCAGTACGACCATATCTTCGTGATCGTGGAGGAAAACGAGGAGGCTAGCAGCGTCATCGGCAATGCCAACGCGCCGACGTTCAACCAGTTGGGGCGGCGGTACGGGACCGCCACCAACTATTTCGGCGTCATCCATCCTAGCGAGGGCAACTACGTTGCGCTCACCGATGCGGATGCCCATGGCATTACCGACGATCACTCGTACTCCACACACCAGTTCAACAACCCGTCGCTCGTCAGTCGACTGGAGGCGGCCGGCCTCACGTGGAAGGGCTACTTCCAGAGCCTGCCGAGCCCGGGGTTTACCGGACCGTGCTGGCCCGACTCGTCGCGTTGCCTCTACGCTTCCAAGCACAACGGCTTCATGAACTTCTCGCAGATCTCGGGGAACGCAGCGGAGCTGCAGAAGATAGTCCCAGACACCGTGCTCGTGGACGATCTCGCTCAAGGGACCCTCCCGAATTACAGCTTCATCGTTCCCGACCAGTGCCATGACATGCACGGGCTCGGCATGTGCCCGGACCTCCAGACGAACGTCGCAGTCGCAGACGATTACCTCAAAACGATTGTCGAGGCCATCACGGGGTCTCAAGCCTGGGCCACTGGCCGAAACGCGATCGCCATCACGTTCGACGAAGGCGACTCCAACTTGGGCTGCTGCGACGCCGTCCCGGGTGGCGGCCAGATCCTCACCATCGTGATCACCAACCGTCAGACCGCGCCGATTCAGGATCCGACCCCTTACAATCACTACTCCCTGGTGGCAACCATCGAGAAGGCGTTTGGTGTCCCATGCACGCAGTTCGCCTGCGATACGGCGAACGTCCCGACGATGGACACGCTCTTCGAACTGAACTGAACGCCAGCGAGCCGGGCCATCACCGGCCACTGGAATGCGTTTACCCCTCTGTAACCGCCCATGACCATGTCGGTAGCCGCCGCGCGCCATGATCCAAGCCTGGGGCGAAGCATGGCGCTCGCCACGTCGAGCCCCGCGGCGACAGGCTGGAGGACTATGGAGGAGACCATGAGCGCGTACCAACCAGTCGATCCCTTCCTGCGACTCACCGTGGGCGTGCCGATCTACACGGACGACGGACAGAAGATCGGGACCGTGAAGGAGATCCGCGGACGCAGCTTCAAGGTGCAGACAGGGCTGCTCCAGAGGGATTACTGGCTGTCGGCCGACTGCCTCGATTCCGCGACTGCCGGCGAGCCTGCCATCCTCCGTGTTGCGAAGGATGAGCTGGACCGGTTCAAGGAAGACGAGGCGCCTGAAGCCGCAGCCTAATTGCAGACCCGGGATTTGGCTCACCGTACCGATCCCACCGCGGACTCGGCGACACGGAAACCACGCGTGGCGTACACTTCCGACGGCCGGTGACGGCCTTCCACCGACATCCGAGCACAAAAGGCGCACGCCACGACCGCATCCCCTCCACACAAGCCCAGCGGGACACGCTCACGGACATGGCCGCGGCAGCGGGCGGCGCGCGTGCTTCGGGCCACTCCGCAACAAGGGACGTGGCCGTTGCCGTTCCAACGCGCGTGGAACTGGTTTGACCGTTTGGGCGATCTTCAGACCGCCGCGCTGCTGGTATTCGCGGTGATCGGGCTGGGGTGCTTGAGCGTGCCGCTTTTCTCAATCGGTTTGTCCGAGCCCACGTACTCAGCCACACCAGTGGAAACGATTCGCGCAGCGGCAAGTCCAGCGGCGCCGTTCGCGACGCCGACGGCGCAGGTCGAGGTGCGTGCCAAGACCGCCCCGATCGGCGTGAATCTCCGCCGGGCGCCAAGCCCGAAGGCCGCATTGATCGTCACGCTGCCGCCATCGACAGAGGTCGAGATCCTGGGTGACCCGACCCCAGGGGACGATGGATTGTGGCAGCACGTCCGCACCGGCGACGGCCTGGACGGCTGGATGATCGCGAGCGCGCTGGAGTAACGCGGGCGATCCCGAAAGCGAAATGCAACTGTGATGGCTACACCCTTGACGGAACGAGCGCCCGCGGCCAAAAGTCGTGTGAGGTGATTTCTCCGCGTGCGGCTGCGCCCTCACGCGGAGACGCGGGCAACGCGGCGCGCACGGTTTGGGCGTGAAATGGGGGACGCAAATGGGGCCGAATGAGAGAACGCCGAGCGCACTGATTGGCGTCGTCGACGACGACCCACGAATTCTTCGGCTCCTCCAGCGGAACCTGGAGAGCGGTGGCTACCGCGTCGTGACCGCCAGCTCGGGTGCTGGCGCGCTCGACCTCATGCGCGCCCACCGGCCCGATCTGCTCATCCTCGACCTGCGCATGCCAGGCATGAACGGATGGTCTGTCCTGACCCGCCTGCGGGAGTTCAGCTGGACGCCCGTCATCATCCTCACGGGCATTGACGATGAGCAGGACATCGTAACGGGACTTGAGGCCGGTGCCGACGATTATGTGACGAAGCCCTTTGCCCCGCGCGAGCTGCTTGCACGCGTTTCGGCCGTGCTTCGTCGAGCCCGCCAGGTGCAGGCGGACGTCGCCCCGATGGCGTTCGCTAATGGCGGGCTCGAGATCGACTACGGGACCCGATCCGTGCGCATCGACGGGCGCTCTATTCCCCTCACCGTCACCGAGTACCGGCTTCTCGCCCAGCTCGCCCAGCACGTCGGTCAGATTGTTCTCCAGGAAGATTTGCTCACGCGCATCTGGGGAAAGGGTTACGAGGACGAGGTCCACATTCTGCGCGTGAACATCGCGCGCCTCCGCGCCAAGCTCGGGGAGAGCGCCGACGACGCCCGCTATATCGAGACAAAGCCGGGCGCCGGATACCGGATGCCCAAGTTCGAGCCCGCTCTCGCGGCTTCGGCTTCCGTCCTCGGCTGAGCGATTGCCCTGTTCCCGCGCCGCCGCGGCCTTCGGACCGTCTACTCGTACCGTAGGGCATCGATCGGGTTGAGCCGCGCCGCGCGCAGCGCGGGGTAGATCCCAAAGAACAACCCGACCGCCGCCGACACGCCGACCGCGAGCACCACTGACTCCGGCGCGATCACGCTCGGGATCGCCTGCGTGCCGATGCTCACCTTCCCGACCGCGCGCGATATGCCGATTCCCAGCAGCACGCCAACCGCGCCCCCGGCCACGCTCACGACAACCGCTTCGATGATGAACTGGGCCAGAATGTCTCGGCGGCGGGCGCCGACGGCCTTGCGTATCCCGATCTCGTGGGTCCGCTCGGTCACCGATACCAGCATGATGTTCATGATTCCGATGCCACCGACCGCTAGCGAGATCCCGGCGACCGCGCCAAGAAACGCCGTGAAGAGGCCGGTCACCTGGTTGATCGTCGCAAGAAAATCGCGCTGCGAGCTGATGACGAAGTCATCGGTCGCCACGCGGTGGCGCTGCCGAAGCAGCTCGCCGATGGACTGAATGGCCTGGTCGATCTGCCCCTCGCTGGCGACCTGCACGGTGATCGTTCCCACGAGGTTGCCCGCCTGCATGGAGCGGGACGGGCTCAGGCGAGTCATCACGGTCGTGATGGGCATGAATGCCTGGTCGTCCAGATTCTGAAAGCCACCCCCGCCCTTGGTCTCCATGACTCCGATCACGCGGGCGTTCGTCCCGGATTCGCCGAAGGCGCTGATACGCACCATCTCGCCGATGGGATCGGAATCGCCGAAGAGGTTTTGCGCTACGGTGGCGCCGAGGACGATCACGCTCGACCGCGCGGCGACCTGCGTGTCGTTGATGAATTCCCCGGAGGCAACGTGGAAGTTGCGCACCAACTCGTAGTCCGGCGTGACACCAGCGACGCGGGACCGCCAGTTCTCGCCGTGGGCGATGAATTGCGCAGGCACGTCGCGCTCGGGCGCGACGCCGCTCACGAGCTCTGGCAACTGCTCCCCGATGGCCTGCGCGTCCTCGTAGGTCAGAGTCTGCGCCCCGCCAAATCCGCCCGCGACGTTTGTCTGTTGGCGGGCCTGGCCGGGGCTCACGAAGAGGAGATTGGTGCCCAGGGATTGGACCTGCGCGGTGATCGAGGCCTGCGCTCCCTTGCCGAGAGACATCAGCGCTATCACGGCTGCCACCCCGATGATTACGCCCAGCATCGTCAGCGATCCGCGAAGCTTGTTCGCGGCCAGCGCGCGTACCGCCACGCGAAAGCTTTCGAATAGGCTCATCGATACCCTCTTCGATTCCTCACGCGGCTTCGCGACTCGGAAGGCGCCGGAGCACCTCGTCCGCCTGGACGGGATTCGGCACGACCTCGTCGCTATCGATTCGACCGTCTCGAATCCGCACAATACGTCTGGTGTGCTGGGCGATGTCCGGCTCGTGGGTCACGGCGATGATGGTGATGCCGCGATCCCGATTGAGACGCTGGAGCAGCTCCATGATCTCCTCGCTCGATCGGGTGTCGAGGTTCCCGGTCGGCTCGTCGGCGAGCAGGATCGCGGGGTTGTTGATGAGCGCGCGGGCGATGGCGACGCGCTGCTGCTGGCCACCGGACAGCTCGGCCGGGCGGTGGTGCATGCGATCGCCCAGTCCCACCTCCAAAAGCGCGGCAGCGGCCCGCTGCTTCCGATCGTGCACGCCGGCGTAGATCAGGGGAAGCTCCACCTGCTCGGTGGCGGGGATCCGCGGCAGGAGATTGAATGTTTGAAAGACGAAGCCAATCTTCCGGTTCCGAATGGCCGCCAGCTCGTCGTCGGAGAGGGTGCTCGTCTCGATCCCGTCCAGCTGGTATGACCCGCCCGTTGGCTGGTCCAGGCAGCCAATGATGTGCATGAGAGTCGACTTCCCCGAGCCGGACGGTCCCATGATGGCGAGGAATTCCCCGCGATGGACGTCCAGGTCCACGCCGCGGAGCGCGCGCACGACGTTCTCGCCGAGTCGATATTCCTTCGACAGGCCGCGAATCCGGATCACCGGTGTCTCATTCGCGCCTCGCGCTTGGTCGGCGGGCAAGGGACGGGTCTCAGGCGGGCGCTCCTCACCCCGATCTGGCTTTCTCTCGGTCCCGGTCTCAAGCGTGCGCATTAGAAGCCACCTCCTGGCGCGCGTGCGCCACCGGGCGCGCCGACGCCGGCTCCGGGAACTGCGGCCCGAGCCGCGGTCGCCGGCAGCACGACCTCGTCGCCCTCCCGCAGGCCGGACAGAACCTCGGAATACTGGTCGTTTGCAATTCCGACGGTCACGGTCTGGCTCTGCGGGCCGCTCGGTGTGACGAGCTTGACGGTTCGAGTCTGTCCACTCTTCGTGAGGGCGCGGTTCGGCACCATGAGCGCGTCATCCTTTTTGGCCGTCGTGATGGCGGCCGTCGCCGTCATGCCGGGGCGAACGTCCTGCGCGTCGATCATGGTGATGGAGACGAGATAGCTGACGACGCCCTGCATCGTCGTTCCCGAAGGTGAGATAGCGCCGACCTCGCCCCTGAACCGACGGTCCGGCAACGCGTCGAACGTCACGACAGCTGGTTGTCCGACGGCGATCTGGGGAATGTCCGTCTCGCCGATCTGCACGTCCGCGCGGACCTGCGCCGCGTTTACGAGGGTAATCCCCGACTGGGTGGTGCCGCCGGTGATGGTCGCCGCGGCTCCCGCCGCGGTCTCGCCCTGGTTCATGTTCACCGCCCCTACGACACTGGCGAAGGGCGCCGTGAGGGTGGCGTTATCGAGATTGAACTCGGCCGTCTCGAGGTCCGTTTGCGCCTGACGGACGGTCGCGCGCTGGGCGTCGATATCAGTGGCAAGGTACGGGACACGCTTCAGATCGAGGTTGGCCTGCGCCTGAGCAATGGCGTCTCTCTGCGCCTCGATGTCGTAGCTGGTCGCCGGGTTCGACGTCGTGTCCAGCTTCGCCCGCGCCGCCTGCAGCGCCTGCTGAGCGGCCAGGACGTCCGAATCGAGGGGTGAGGTGAGCTGGTCGAGGCGCGCCTGGGCCGATCGAACTGATGACGTGCTGGCATCGACCGCCGTCTGCGCAGCCGCGAGGCTCGCGCTGGCGCCGGTCGCCGCAACCTGCGCCTCACGATCTCGCGCCGCCACGAGGCTGGCCTGGGCGGCCGTCACGGCTCCCTGAGCGGCCGCCACGGCGTCGGCGCTCGGGGAGAGGAGCTGATCCAGCTTCGCCTGCGCGCTGGCAAGCGCCGCCCGCGCGCTATCGGCGTCAGCCCGCGCCGATGCGACGTCCTCCGCCCGCGGAGCTACGAGCGCATTGAGCTTGGCCTGCGCCGTCGAGAAATTCGACTGAGCCGCGTCGACCTGAGCGGTCGCGGCGGCGATCTCTTCATTGGTGGGGCTTTGCTGGAGCTGGACAAGCTTGGTCTGCGCGCTGTCGACATTGGTTTGTGCCGCGGCGACCGCGTGGTCGTCGGCCAGCAGCTGGGCGGACTCCGCCGGTGTGAGGCCGGAGAGTCGCGCCGCGTTGGCCTCGGACGTCGTTGTGGGCACCGGGACCCGAGCGGCTGCGTAGTCGGCCGCGCGCTTCGCGATCGCGGCCTGGAGGGCGGACTGCGCCGTCGACAAGGCCGACCGAGCCGAGGCGAGATCCACGCTCGATGGCCCGACCTTCACCTGGGCGAGATTCCGCTGTGCTGCATCGAGCGCCCCGCGCGCGCTGGCAACGGCCGCGCGGTCCGCGGTCACGTCGTTCGCTGACGGGTTGAGCAGCACGTTGAGTCTCCCCTCAGCGCTCTGCAGCGTGTTCCGCGCCGTCTGGACGGCCGTCTGCGCGGCAGCCACGTCTGCTGGCTGCGGGCTGAGCAGCGCGTTCAGTTTCTGCTGCGCGCTGGCCAGCTCAGCTTCCCCGCTGACCACCCCGGCCCGTGCGGAGACCTGATCCGTTGCGGCCTGGATTTGCGCATCCTGGAGCTTGGCGAGATCGCTCGTCAGCTGGGCCTGCGCGCTCTCCATCGCGCCCTGGGCCGCCACCAGGTCAGCGCCCTGCGGCGCGAGGAGGACCTGCAAGCTTGCCGTCGCGGCATCCACCGCGGCCTGGGCCGCCGCGACGTCCTCCGGTCGACCGTACTGCATCCCGGCGAGCTTCGCCTGCGCGGCGGCCAACGCGGCCTGCGCGCCCTCCACGTCCTCGACGCGTGGTCCGTCGAGCATCTGGCGCAGCTTGATCTGCGCCACGTTCAGCCGCGTTTCGGACTGTTGAATCGCCAGGCGCAGGTCGGCAGAATCGAGGCGGGCCAGGGGTTGGCCTTCCTCGACCTGGTCGCCCACGTGCACCAGGACCTCGGCGATGGTGCCCGAGCCGCGGAAGTTCACCCGGCTCAGGGCCGACGAGGCGACGGTGCCCGTCGCATTGACGGTCGCGGCGATGGAGCCGCGCGTCACGCGGGCGGTCTGCTGGGTGGTGGGCCCGGGCGACGGGTGCACCCGGTTGTAGACGACGTACGCCGCCGCGACGGTCGCGACGAGCGCGATGAGGGCTGCGAGAATGGGTCCGATCGCCGGGGCGCGCCGCCGGCTCAGACCTGGCGCTGCGATCCGCATCGGCTCCTCCTCGCGCGCGCTGATCACCTACATCGTGCCCGTTGGAGGAATGCGCGCCCAAGGAAACCGGGGGTGGCCGTCGCTACCCGTGCAGCGTGTTTTGCAGGCTATCCGACAGGGTGGGCGCAATTGCGCGGCGGATCTCGGTCTGTGGCAGCCGGTGGTGGCCTCAGCGGACCCGGCTTACGGTCCGCCAGGACCGGCTCCTTGTCCCCAGCCGACCCGATGCTATGGCGAGCTGGAAACGCGATGGACCGTCGTGACCGAATACGGTCGTCCCTGGGCGTGGCAGAGCGCGCACGACTCGACCCCGCCCGACGTTTGGCTCGCCGCGTGGGCAAACGCCTGTGGGCTGTCGTGGCACCCCGTGCACGCAGCCGTCACGGGCGGAAGCTCGCGTACGACCTGTCCGTCCAGGATCACGCGCAGCGCCGCCGACGCTTCGAGGGTCTGGCTGATCATGTACGAGTCCTGTACATGGCACAGCGCGCAGTTCGCCCGGTCTTTCGGAAAGGGGTGGACGGCCGCGAGATCGACCGGCTGCGGCGCCGTCGGGGACCCGCCGTAGACGACGAACGGACGCGTGAGGTCCTCGCCGGTGTGGATTCGGTGGATGAAGTTGCGGAACTGTACCGGTTCGGGTGGCAGTGGCCCGCCGACCGCCATCCGCTTATCAGCATCACTTTGCGTCGCGTTGTGGCACATGACGCAAAACTCGGTGTTGCGGCGCGTGCCTCCATGCGTCGCCAGCGTCCCGTGACAGGCGTTGCAGTTCTCCGTTTTCACGATCTGGCGTCGCGGCACCGGCGCGGGATCCGTGACCGGGAAGTAGAAGACCGTGTTGTAGCCAACGTCGCGAGCGGGTGGGACGCCGGCAACGGCGCTGGGAAACTCCAAATAGCCCTCGGTGGCGACGGCAAACGTGCCTTGCGCCTCGGCGGGAAGCTGGGCGCGAAAGACGTAGCGCGCGGAGCCGTCGGGCAGGCTTTCCGCCCGCCGAGCGTCCTCGCGCTGCGCCCATTGGTAGTCGACCGTCGGGCCGGCAACGGTGAGGTTCAGGGCCGTCATCTCGGACGGCGCGATGGCCTGCCCCGCGTTGTCCCGGATGCGGAACCGAACGGACGGGCTCTGGCCCGGCGCCCCGCTCGCTTCGAGCACGTCGAAGTTCACCCCGCGGACCGGCGGCGGCGACACGTCCGGTGGCTCCGGCTCCGACGGGATCGCGATGTAGGCGATGACGTTGACGAGCTGATCGTCCGAGAGCTGGTCCGGCGCGAACCCGGGCATCTGCGCGGAGCCCCGCCGAACCTGGGTCCGGATCAGGGCCGTGCGCTCTCTTGTGGCCATATCGAAGGACTGTCGGCCCTCGGTGTGGCATTCCTGGCACTGCGCACGAAATACGAGACGGCCCGCCTGCCGGTCGGCGTGAGTCAGATCGACCTCGCCCCCCTGCGCGCTCGTCGATGGAGCCGTCGCAGCCGGCGGCGCTCCGGGAGCGGCGGTCATCGAGAATCGGTTCACCACGACGGCGAGCAGCACGCCTACCAGTAGTGCGAGCGCGACCAGGGCGATGCCGGCGCGGTCGCCGAGCGCGGTCATTTGCTCCCCTCCGAGAACGACATGACGTATTGCGCCACTTCCTCCACATCCTCATGGCTGAGCTGCCCCAGAAATGCGGGCATGATGGCCGTGCGCGACATCCGTTGCGGCTCCTCGATGTAGGAGTGGATGTAGTTTGCATCGCGGCGCTTGCCCTCACCGACCAGCGATGGCGCCTCGGCGGTCCCCTCTCCGCTCGCGCCGTGGCAACCGGCGCAGTACTGGCGGTACTGCGTTCGGCCGAGGACCTGCATCGCCGTCAGGCGGACGCCGTGCTCCTCCACCCCGGCCGGCGGCGTCGTCAGCATCGCCGCGGTGGTAAGGAATCCGATTCCCCCGGCGAGTAGGACCGCCACACCGCTGGCCATCGGCCGTTTGCTGAGGCGACGCTCGCTTCCCGCGTCGAGGAACGGTAGGAGAACGAGCGCCACGAACGCCAGGAGCGGCAGCAGGACCACCCCAACCCACTCGAGCTGACCGGGAAAATACTTGAGGAGCTGGAAGAGGAACAGGAAATACCACTCGGGCCTCGGGATGTATGCGGTATTCGTCGGGTCGGCTGGCGCCTCGAGCGGCGCGCCGAAGACCATCGCCAGACCCAGGAGCACGAGGAACACCACCACGGCGATGGTGAGGTCTTCGACGATGATGTCGGGCCAGAACGGGCGCCCCGCTTGCTTGAAGAATGCGTAGCGGGCCGCGTCGGGCCGATAACCCCGCGTCGCTTCTTCTTCGCGAAGGCGCTCCGCCGCAGCCTGCTCGGCATTCCAGAGGGTCGGTGGCACGGACACGCCATGCCAGATCACCAGCGCGACGTGGCCGACCAGGAGCGAGATCAACGCGCCCGGAAGGAGAAGCGTGTGGAGGGCGTAGAAGCGCGTGAGAGCGGCGGCGCCCAGCTCAGTGCCCCCGCGCGCGAGCCGCAAAACGAAGTCCCCAATCAGCGGGATCGTCCCGGCCATGTTCGTCCCAACGCTCGTCGCCCAATACGCCTTCTCATCCCATGGGAGCAGGTAGCCCGTGAACGAAAAGGCGAGGGTGAGGGCGAGGAGCCCAACGCCGAGGAGCCACGTCACCTCCCGCGGGCGCTTGTAGGCGGCGAGCGTGAACACGACGACGAGGTGCGCGCCCACGAGGACCACCATCGCGCTAGAGCCCCAGTGATGAAGTCCGCGGACGAGGCGGCCGAAGGCGACGCGATCGTTGATGTACGACACGCTCTCATACGCGTGGTCCGGAGTCGGCGCGTAATACAGGGCCAGGACGACGCCGGTCACCAGCTGCAGGGTGAACACGAAGAGAGCGGCGAAGCCGAGCGTGTAGAGCAACCCGACGCCGAGGGGCACATTGCGCAGGAACAGCGTCCTGCCCAGCGTCGTGGTCCCGGCTCGCTCTTCGAGCCATTCGCCCAGGGAGCCCGCGCGGACGAATCGCATGGCGGCGCCTACAGCGCGACCCGGTTCGGGACGCCGACCTGGAAGTCCTGGTACTGCGTCATCAAGAGTCCGCCGTCGATCCGATACCTCAGCTCATCCATGGCTCTCGGCGGTGGCCCATCGAGGACGCGGCCGTCATCGCGCGCGAATACGCCGCCGTGACACGGGCAGACGAACGTGCTGGACTCGGCGCGGTAGCCCACGAGGCACCCCAGGTGGGTGCACCGAGCGTTGCGCACAACCACGTTCTCTTCCGTCGATCGATACACCCATACCGCACGGGGGAGCGTTGTCTGGAGGTATCCGTCGGCACGGCGGATCCCGAACTGAACCATGCGTGGTTGGCCGACGGCGAAGTCGGCGACCTGACCCAGGGAGATCCAAGGAGACTCGTCGCGGCGGCCTGCGGGCGAGACGATGGCGCCGATGACCGGCACGCCCAGCGCCGCCGCGAGAAAAGCGCCCAGCCCGGCGCCGACCCGAGCCAGGAGCGCTCGGCGCGTACTCGTTCCCGGTTCTGACCGGTCGTCGGCCTCCGACCGCGGATGCCCCGGCGGGATTGTCATCCGTCACCACCTCTGCCCGCCAAGTGTAAGCAATCGGCCGATCACGGAGGCACCAGCCAGCGCGGTAGTTCGTGGCTATCCAAAAGGAGGGGCCGCGTTGGAGTCGTGCCAATATCGAAACGTTGCTCTAAGGTGCTGATGGGTGCACACTTCTCACAGGACTCCCGATCTTCGTGCGGAGGAGATATGCGTTCATGAATAGCATCACGCGCTGCCCGTGGGGACGCCGCGCCACCGTGCTGGCGATAGCGCTCATCGCACCCGCCGCCGTTCTGCTCTCGGCCTGCAATAGGGGCTCGGCGCCGGTCACCACCATCAACGTGAGCGGTGCTGACTTTGCCTTTACGCCGGACAAGGTTTCGGTGCCGGCCGGCAAGGTTCACCTCGTCTTTACCAACCAGAGCACGACCAACCAGCACGAGCTGTGGGTCTATCCACAGAACCAGCCGCGCCTCCAGGAGATGGTTCAGGCAAAAGAAGCCGGGCAGGACGTCGAAGAAAAGGACTACCTCCAGAACGTGGCGGGGGACGTTGAGGACGTGCCGACCGGTCAGACGCAGAGCTTCGATGCCACGCTCCAGCCAGGCACGTACGAGTTCGGCTGCTTCGTGACCAGCACCGTGGATGGTCGGCCACGGAACCACTACGCCCTGGGTATGCATTTCCAGCTCCAGGTCATCTAACAATCGCCTCTCGTGCGACCGCACCAACAGGGGAGAAGCGAATGATTGTCGGGGTGCCGAAGGAGATCAAGGACAGCGAGCGGCGCGTCGCCGTGACGCCAAGCGGCGCCCACGCGCTCTGCGCAGCCGGCCATACGGTCGTGGTCCAGGCCGACGCCGGCACGGGGAGCGGATTCGCCGACGCCGAATACGCGGATGCGGGCGCGCGCATCGAGAAAGACGCGGCGGCCGTGTGGGCTGCCGAGATGGTGGTGAAAGTGAAGGAGCCGCTTCCGGCTGAGTACGCCATGCTGGCGGCCGGGCAGATTCTCTTCACCTATCTGCACCTCGCGGCGGAGCCCGAGCTGACCCGCCAGCTCGTGGAGCGAACGGTTACGAGCATCGCCTACGAGACGGTTCAGTCCGCCGATGGTCGACTGCCGATCCTCGAGCCGATGAGCGAAGTCGCCGGCCGCATGGCGCCCCAGGTCGCCGCGCAGCTCCTCACGCACGTCGGCGGCGGGCGCGGGCTGCTCCTCGCGGGCGTGCCGGGCGTGGCTCCGGCCCGCGTCATCATCCTCGGCGCCGGCACGGTTGGAGCGAATGCCGCTCGAATCGCGTTGGGCATGGGCGCAGACGTGACCGTCTTCAATCGGGGGCTCGACCGGTTGCGCGCGCTGGACACGACATTGAACGGGCGCGCCACGACGATGGCGGCGCATCCCGAGTCAATCGCGGAGGCTGTCCAGACCGCGGACGTCGTGATCGGAGCCGCCCTGGTCACGGGAGCGCGGGCGCCGCGCCTGGTGACGGAGGCGATGGTCCGAACGATGCGGCCGGGCTCCGTCATCGTCGACGTCGCGGTCGACCAGGGCGGGTGCGTCGAGACGATCCGTCCGACCAGCCACACGCATCCGACATACACGCTGCATGATGTGGTGCACTACGCGGTGCCCAATATGCCGGGCGCGGTGCCGCGCACGTCGACGATCGCCCTCACGAATGTGACGCTCCCGTACGTTCGGCTCATCGCGGAGCGCGGCTTCCAGAGCGCGGTCACCTCTCCGGAGCTGGCCGCCGGGGTGAACACGTACCGGGGTGTGGTGACCCATCGCGCCGTGGCGGAGGCAGTCGGCCTCCCGTTTGTTCCGCTCGGGGACGCCCTGGCACGCTAGACCGCGCCGTGGCGCGTCGTAGCGCTATGGGCCTGCATCCACGGTCGAGCGCTCCGGGACGGTGGACGCGGTGGCGGCGATGGGTAGCGAGAAGCGCACGGTTGTCGCATTGCCGGCGCTCTCGGCCCAAATATTGCCGCCATGGGCCGCCACCAGCTCCCTGCACACGTAGAGGCCGAGCCCGAGACCCGGCATCCGCTGGACGTGCGCCGCGCGGCTACGGAAGAATCGGTTGAACAGATGGGGCAGCTCGTCGGACGGAATCGCAACGCCACGGTTGGTCACCGCGACGTGCACCGATCCGTCCTGTTGGTGAACCTCTACCAGGACCTCTGACTCGGGCTCGCCGTACTTCCCCGCGTTCGAGAGGAGATTCACCAGCACCTGCTCGACGCGAGCGGGATCGGCGTCGACGGCGGGAAGGTCACCTTCGAAGCGCATTTGCACCGGATGCCCCTCCAGGACATCGCCCGACCGGTCGACCACCTCCGGTACGAGCCGATCCAGATGCACGCTGGTGCGCTCCAGCCGAAGCTGGCCCGCCCCGAGCCGAGACACATCCAGCACGTCGCCAATCATGCGGTAGAGCTGGCGGGAGCTGGCGAGGATGTGGCTCAGCGCAGCCTTCTCCTGCGGGTTTGGCGCCGCTTGCTCGGCGAACATCTCGAGCAGGTTGGCGAACGCGGTGATGGCGGCGACCGGCTGGCGAAGGTCGTGGGCCACCGCCGAGGTCCACTCCTCCCGCATCCGTTCCAAGTCCTTGAGCCTGGAGATGTCCTGCAGGATCACCACGGCCCCTCGGACCTCGCCGTCGCCGTCGACCACCGGGCGGGCGCTCCCAAGCACGGGAATCTCCCTGCCATCGGGCCGCCGCAGCAGCTCCTCCTCCTGTGCTACGGTCTCGCCCGCGAGGGCTCGGCTCGCGAATAGCTCGTGCTCCGCCCAGGGGTGGCCGTCCGGTCGACAGACGATCCCCAGGAGCTGGGCGCGGCCGCCATAGGGCTCGATGGGGCGGCCGAGTAGACGCACGGCCTCCGGGTTCGTCGTGATGTGGCCGTCCTGGGAGTCGAAAAACAGAATGCCGTAGGGCGCACTGTCGAGAATGGCGCGCACGCGCGCGCGTCCCGCTTCCGCTTCCGCCCGCGCGAGCCGCTCGCTTTCGAGGAGCCGCTTGCGCTCGATGGCATAGCGGATCGATCGGAACAGAAGGTCGCCGCGCACGTCCCCCTTGAATAGGTAATCCTGGGCCCCTTCGTGTACGGCGCGGATCGCGAGCGACTCATCGGCCAACCCGGTGAGTACGATGACCGGGAGCTCCGGGGCCGCGGCCCGTGCGCGGTGAAACGTGTCGAGGCCTTGCGCCTCGGGCAGGCTCAGGTCCAGCAGCACGACGTCGACGCCGCCGGCGGCGATTCGTTCCAAGCCCGTGGTCAAGTTGTTGGCGTGCTCGATCTCGACCGATCGGCTCGGTAGCTCCGCGAGCATCTCGCGAATCAAGCGCGCATCGCCCGGGTTGTCTTCAATGAGGAGCGCAACAAACGGGCGCGAGTCCAGGGCCGCTACTCCGAGGTCTGTGTCACTCGCCGAGGGCGACACCACGAATCCTATCACACGGCCGCGGTGTCGTTCGGGACGGTCCGCTGTCAGGCGATCGGCGGCGGATCCCCCGGAGTACTGGGCGGAAGGGTCACGATAGAGAACCAGAATCGGTCGATTCCGGCGATCACCGCCAGAAACTCGTCCAGGTCGACTGGCTTCGTAATGAATCCTGCCGCCTGGAGATCGTAACTCTGGAGCACGTCCTCGGTGGCCTGGGATGTCGTGAGGACGACCACGGGAATCTGGCGCAAACGCTCGTCGGCCTTGATCTCTGCCAGGACCTGGCGGCCGTCCTTCCGCGGCAAATTCAAGTCGAGCAGGATGAAGTCGGGCCGCGGACAGCTGCCGTAGGGGGTCTCGTGGCGCAGCATCGCCATGGCTTGTGCGCCGTCTGTAGCGACGGTGAGTCGATTCCGGACGGAGGCTTCCTTCAGCGCTTCCTGGGTCAGCCGTACGTCAGCCGGGTTGTCCTCGATGAGCATGATGTCTACTGGCCGAAGCACTGGGTGCGCCTCCTCGAATCCTGGCTGCGAATAGAGCGTACGCACCCGTGCCAGGCCTCCGCCAGAAACACCGGGGTGGTCCTTGATGGGTGGCGCGCGGCCCACCCACCTGAGCGGGCCGTTCTGCGCTACGAGGGTGGATCGAGGGGTACGAGGCGATGCTGCATCGCGTATGCGATGACCTGTGCGCGATTTTTGACGTGCAGTTTGTCGAGAATGTTCCGCAGGTGGTACTTGATGGTGTTCTCGGTGACGATGAGCCGCTCTGCGAGGTCCTTGTTGGAGGTGACGCCGGAGACGAGCAGCTCGAGAACCTCGCGCTCCCTCTCGGTCAGCTCGTCGGAGGCGCGCTCGTGCCTCGTCCCGCTGGGCCGCGCAAATTCCCCCAGCACCTTCCGCGCTAACGTCGGCGTGAGGGCCGGCTCGCCGCGCTGGACTCCCTCCAGCATGCGGAACAGCTCGTCCGGCTTGAGGTCTTTGAGAAGGTAACCCTGGGCGCCCGACTTGATCGCCTCGAAGAGATCTGCTTCGTCCTCCGAAGCCGTCAGGACGACGACCTTCACGTCCGGAACATCGGAGACGATGAGGCGTGTGGCTGCCAGGCCGCCCATAACCGGCATCGAGAGATCCATGAGCACGACGTCAGGCTTGTGCTCGGCGGCAAGGCCCACTGCTTCCCGACCGTTCTCGGCAAGCCCGACCACGTCAATGCCCCGGGCCTGCAACAGCCCGCGAAGGCCTTCTCGCAGCAGGGCATGGTCATCGGCAATCACTACCCGCACGTTCTCCCCCTTCTGACGGCGCCTCGTCGTTGACCGTGTTTGCCCAAGGACCCACCAGGACTATATCGCTCCTGCGCCAGGCATTCGAGCCACCGTAGGGTGGTCGTCCACCACCTGCAGGGGTGGGACGAGAATCCCGACCGCATTGCTGAGGGTCGACCACCCCGGAAACCGAGGGCCGGCAGCGCCCGAACTTCGTAGGATCGGAGTGAGGCAGACCGGAGGCGGCCATGGCGACAACCCGTCAACGGACTTTGGCTCTGTTCCCTGAGGTCGCGTCGCCGATGGAGCAGCCGCATCGGCGGCGCCGGACGAGCGGCCGCGATCTCGTGCTGCACATCTATTGGTCGTCGAGTGTGGAAGCCCAGGCGCTGGCTGGAGCGGCCCGGTCCGCGACCAGCGCGTCCGAACGTCGCGCCCTCGAAGCGCTCCACCAGCTCGAGCTGAGCCGGCGGGACCTCGCGCGCAGTTTGCTCGAGGAGGTGTGGGGCGTGCGGATCGCGCCGGAGCCGGCGCAGCGACACTCTGCCTAGGAGGGGGCCGGCCCCGAAGCCGCCGGCTCGTACAACCCGGTGGGGCGGGGTCCGCGCGTTCCCCGCCCCACCGGTCGCTCTTCCGAGCCTAGCGAACCTTGACGAGCTGGAGCTGGGACGAGCCGGTGAGCTTGAGCTCCTCGATCGTCTGGGCAAGCTTGGTGTCGATCATCTCATGATCCGGATCGCGGATGACGCCCTTTGGGTCGAGACCCTGCTGTACGCGCATGATCTCCCGCTTCAACATGTCGCGGAACATTACGATCCCCTTGTCGGCGGTGGCGAGCCGCTCCGTCGAGCGATCCGTGAGCGGACCCTGGGTCTCCCAGGCCATGTGGTCCTGAGCCTGAACCTCGTCCATGCGGAATCGTGCGAAGGGGTGCATGGCGTTTTGAGGAGTCTTATAGGATGGCACCTCCTCAACCGGCGGGGTGCCCTCGTCTTCGATGATGCTACCGTCCTCCGTGGGATCGAATCGCACGAAGAATATCTTGGTGTGCGTATCGTCGATGGGAACGCGAATCTGCGTCGCGTTCCCCTGACGCAGGATGTTGGGGAAGATCAAGGGGTGCTCGTCGACGAGTCCGTTCTGGTACGTCCGCTTCTTCATGATGCCGAATGGCGTCTCGTAGAACTCGAAGTTGCGAACGTCGTCCGTCAGGCCGCGCGTCGTATTCTCGATCTTCCGTCCGCCGCTAATCAGCGCCTGGTGGAGGATTTGGAGATGCGATGGATCGACCGAGTTCTCCATGGGCTGGAGCCAGTTGCAGTCGAGCTGCGGCTGGAGGTAGAGACGGCGGCGTCCGTCCTTGCGCACCCACACATCGTAGCGCGGGATGACTGGCGCGGGCAGGGGCCCCAGGTAGGCCCAGTACATGCCAATAAAGGACTGCACGGGGTACGCTGTGTGTTTGACGGTCAGCCTGAACAGGCTCTCGCTGGGCTCAGCCGGCGTCTCGAGGCAGTTGCCTTTCGTGTCGAATAGCCATCCATGGTACGCGCATGCGATGCCCCGCTCTTCCACCCGCCCGTACAGCAGCGAGGCGCCACGATGGGGGCATTGATCGCCCAACAGTCCCACGTTTCCGCTCTTGTCGCGGAATAGGACCAGGTTTTCCCCGAGAATTCTGACGAATACCGTTGGATGATCGTCGGTCAGCTCGTGAAGGTAGGCGACCGGATGCCAGTATCGGCGCAGCAGCTCGCCCGCCGGCTGGGCTGGGCCCACGCGCGTGAGTAGCTCATTTTCCTCGTGTGTCAACATCCGGACCCCTCCAGGTAGGCTGCGCGGCCGCGACCCTGAGATGTCGACCGCTGCTGCGGATACGGTACCGTCGCCGAAGCCCGCCAGCCCGCGTTCCGCGGGTAGTCTCCCCCACCCCATCGGGTGGGGCGATCTTCTCACCTTCCTGGGTGGCGCGATTCGGCGCGCGCTCGATTGCCGCATGGGCGTCAGGGTAGATTTACACTGCAAGAACTTTGCGGAGAGCCCGAACTCCGGGTCGATTGAGAGGAAGGGGAGCGCGCCGTGACCTACGTGATTTGTGAGCCGTGTATCGACGTGAAGGACCAGTCTTGTGTGGAGGCCTGCCCGGTCGACTGCATCCATCCGCATCAGTCGGATCCGGATTTCGCGGAGCATCGCCAGCTCTACATCGATCCGGACGTCTGCATCGAATGCGGCGCCTGCGAGCCCGTTTGCCCGGTCAGCGCCATCCGCCAGGATAGCGACGTCCCAGAGGAGTGGAGACAGTACATTCAGATCAACGCCGACTACTACAAGAAGTAATGCGGCATTCGCTCGCGGCGCCGTGATGAAAGGGCCGCGGCGATGAGAACGTGGGCCCGCCCCGTCCGTTCCCACCGCCGCGGCCCCACCGTCCCCCGGCGGGTGACCCTGTCACAGCCCGGGGACGCGTGCTGTTGCGGCATTCCACCCCGCGCGTCTAGCTGATGGCGATGCGCTTCGCCTTCTCCTCTGACGCGGCGGGCTTGGGAACGTGGACTTCGAGGACACCCTCGTTAAACGTCGCCTTAATCTGCTCCTCGTGAACGCCCTCGGGCAGCGGCAGCCGCCGATAGAATGAGCCGAAGGAGCGTTCCATTCGATAGTAGTCCTTCTCCTTGACCTCGGTCTCGGCGTGGCGCTCGCCCTCGATAACCAGGTCGCCCGCGTCGATCGTGAGCCTCACGTCTTCTTTTTTCACACCGGGGATCTCCGCCTTGATAATGACCTCCCCGTTTTTTTCATACATGTCGACCGTGGGCGCCCATGCCGTCGTGAGGCCGGTCAGTCGGCTGAACGGCCGCATGAACGGGCGCGGCATGAAGGGCCATGCCTGACCCCACAGCCGCGTGAGGTCGTCATGGAGGCTATCGAACAGCGCCATGCGATCGCTCACGCGTCGTTCTGTCCCCCGCGTAATGGGAACGGGCTCCTTTTCCTTTGCCGGTTGTGCCATGGGGTGAACCTCCTTCGTCGCGTTGTGGGCATTCCGCGGGCCCATTTGAGCGTATCGAGGACGGATTCCCTGGCGCATCGCCCAGCGAGATAGTTCTTGGCGACAACCCAACGGGGTGGGTCCGGACGACCGTCGCGCCGCCACGAGAGCGCCGCATGGGAAACCACGGATTGAGGTAGTCGACGCCCACCTTTTTGCTCGGGGCCTTTGATCGCACCGGCGCCGAATACTTCTGTCAGTCGCCTTCGAACACCGGGCAAAGGGAGTCGATCATGACCGTGACCGAAGCACGTTCAGACGTCCAGATTCAGCACGACGTTCTCAAGGAGCTGCGCTGGGACTCGCGGGTTGACGAGACGGATGTCGGCGTAGAGGTCGACGACGCAATCGTCACGCTCACCGGAACCGTCCGCACCTACGCGGCGAGATTGGCGGCCCAGGAAGCCGCCCACCGCGTGAAGGGTGTCCTCGACGTGGTGAACGACATCGAGGTGAAGCCGATCGGGAGCCGCACGGACACCGACATCGCGGCGGACGTTCGCCTCGCTCTGGAACGTGACGTCTTCGTTCCTTCCGAGCGGATCCGCACGACCGTTTCGCACGGGCTGGTCACGCTGGAAGGCGAGGTCGACATGTACCGCGAGCTCGCGGACGCCGAGGCCGCCATCCGCAACATCGACGGCGTCATCGGGATCCTGAACAAGCTGACCATCCGCAAGCGCGCGGTCTCACCAGGTGAGATCCGGCAGGCGATCGAAAGCGCGCTCGAGCGGCAGGCGGAGCGAGAAGCCGAACGGATCGAGGTCATTGTCCACGACGGGGACGTGACCCTCGAAGGGCAGGTCCGGTCGTGGCGTGAAAAACGGGCGATCCTCGGCACCGTGGGGCACGCGCCGGGCGTGCGCTCGGTGATCGATCATCTCGAAATCGCGCCGTACGTCTAAGACGAGGGGCGCACACCGGCGCACGCGAGTAGCCATGAATGAGCGGAGCGGCCGCCGGTTTCCCGCAAGCACGGGCCGCGGGTTGGAGGTTGGAGGATGACCGAGGCGTTCGACCTTGCCGATGAGCTGGGACCGGCCAAGATCGTTCACGTCCACAACCCCATGCTCGGGCTCAAAGGCATCCTCGTTGTCGATAACGTCGCCGCCGGTCCCTCGATCGGCGGGCTGAGAATGGCTCCCGACGTCTCCCTCGGGGAATGCGTGCGCCTCGCCCGCGCGATGACGCTGAAGAATTCCGCCGCTGGGTTGCCACACGGGGGCGGTAAGTCCGTCCTGGTCGGAGACCCGCGAATGCCGGTCGAGGCCAAAGAACGGCTCATCCGCGGGTTCGCCCATGCGCTGCGGCACGAGGCCGACTACATCTTTGGCCCCGACATGGGCACCGACGAGAGCTGCATGGCGTGGGTGAAGGATGAGATCGGCAGATCCGTGGGTTTGCCGCGCGAGCTGGGCGGCATTCCCCTCGACGAGATCGGCGCCACCGGGTGGGGGCTGCGCCACGCGACCATGGTGGCGATGGAGGCCGCGGAGCTGAGCATCCGCAATGCGCGGGTGGCGGTGCAGGGGTTCGGAGCGGTGGGAAAGCACGCCGCGCGATTCCTCGGGGACGAGGGCGCAATTCTGGTCGCCGCGGCCGATTCGCTCAGCGCCATTTCTGACGCCGAAGGGCTGGACGTGATGGACCTCATCGCGTTCAAGGAATCGGGCGCGGCGATCGGCGACTATCCGCGCGGCAAGAGGATCGAGCGCGACGAGATCATCGACGTCGAGTGCGACGTCTGGATTCCGGCCGCCCGGCCTGACGTAGTGACCGAAGCAAACGTCGATCGTCTGCGTGCTCGAGTCGTCGTTGAGGGCGCCAACATCCCCCTGACCACCGGCGCCGAGCGCGCGCTCCACAGTCATGGCGTGCTCGTGGTCCCCGACTTCATCGCAAACGCGGGCGGCGTCATCTGCGCGGCGATGGAATACCAGGGGGCGTCGCAGAGCGCGGCGCTCGCGGCAATCGCGGAGAAGGTCACGGCCAACACGGCCGAAGTCCTCCGCCGATCTCGCGATAGCGGCGTCATGCCGCGCGAGGCTGCAAATCAGCTCGCAATCGACCGCGTGAAGCGCGCGATGCGCCTGCGCCGATGGGGAATCTGCTGAGATGTACCGAATACGGTTCCACGGGCGAGGCGGCCAGGGCATTAAAACGGCGAGTCGCGTGCTCGGCTCCGCCCTCTTCCGCGAAGGGTTCGCGGTCCAGGACGCGCCGGTCTACGGGGCGGAACGGCGCGGGGCCCCGATGGTCGGCTACGTGCGAGCGGCGCGGTCGCCAATCCGAGAGCGCGGGGTCATCACCAAGCCGGACCTCGTCATCGTCGCCGACGATAGCCTGGTCTCGATTCCGGCCGCCAACGTTCTTCTCGGCGTGTCGGCGCGCACGGTCCTCCTGATGGCCACTCCCCTGCCGGCCGAGGAGTGGCGCGAACGCCTGAAGTTCGACGGTTCCATCATTCCACTCCCGCCGGGCGATGGAGCATCGGGAGAAGGGCTGAACGGCTCGGTGACCTCCCGCTGCGCGGGAGCCGCGGCGCGGCTCCTCGGGTGCATCTCCCGCGATTCGCTGACCAAAGCTTTGCGGGATGAGCTGGGGGCCCTGACGCCCCCCGCGCGCGACGCGGCCGTCCAGCACGTGTTGGGCGCGTACGATGCCGTCGGAGCCTCCGCGGGCATCGTATCCGAGGGGGAGGCGATCAGCGCGCGATCGTACGCACCGCCGGGCTGGATCGATCTGTCGGCCGAGATCGCGCGGATCTCGGCGCCAGACATTCGCGTTCCGGCCACCAGCGTGGAGTCCCGAACCGGCGCGTGGCGCACGGTGCGGCCCGTCATCGACCGAGAACGCTGCAATCGGTGCACGTGGATCTGCTCGACCCTGTGTCCCGACAGCGCGATCCGTGTAACGCCGGGCGGCGAGCCGGAGATCGACTACGACCACTGCAAGGGTTGCCTCGTATGCGTGGCCGTGTGTCCACCCCACGCCATCGACGTGGTGGCGGAGGTCACCCAGGGGGAAATTCAACGATGACCGACGCGCTCATCACGGGAAACGCGGCCGCGGCCTGGGGCGCGCGTCTCGCCACTGTGGACTACGTTCCCGCTTTCCCGATCACGCCGCAGACGGAGATCATCGAGACTCTCGCGGACTGGTGCGTAAGCGGCGCCATGGCGGGCCGGGTCGTGATGCTCGAGTCCGAGCATTCGATGCTCACCGCCGCCGCGGCCGCCGCCGCTACCGGGGTGCGCGTATTCACCGCGACCTCAAGCCAGGGGCTTCTCTACGCGATGGAGATGCTTTACGCAGTTCCGGGCTGGCGCGTTCCCCTCGTCCTGGTGAACGTGTCGCGTGGCCTTGCTACGCCCATCACCCTCGAGTCCGATCACGACGACGTGCTCGCCGCTCGCGACACCGGCTGCGTGCATCTCGTCTGCGCCACGGTTCAGGAGATCGTCGACTCGGTTCTCATGGCCCACCGGATTTCGGAGGATCCTCGGGTTCGGCTGCCCGTCGTCGTCAATCTGGACGGGTTCATTCTCTCCTTTACGCGAGAGCCGGTGGAGATTCCCGCGCCGGAGCAAGCGCGACAGTTCCTCCCGCCCATGGAGCCGGGCGACGTGTCCTTCCGGGCGAGCCGTCCGATCAGCCAGGCGGTGGCCGTGCTCGGCGGCGGACCGTATTCGTACTTCCGCTATGAGACGCATCGTGCAAACCTGGCCGCGCTCGACGCGTATGAGGAGATTGCGAGCGAGTTCGCGATGACCTTTGGGCGGCGGTACGGCGCCATCGAGACGTATCGGACGGACGATGCTGACCTCGTGTTCTTCATGATGGGGGCCCTGTCGACGAAGGCGATGGATGCCGTGGATCGCCTGCGCGAGGCGGGCCAGCCGGTCGGGCTGGTCCGCCTTCGCCTGTTGCGGCCTTATCCCGTCGATGCGATCCGCGCTGCACTGCTGGGTAGGCGGGCGGTCGCGGTGATCGACCAGGACATTTCGATGGGGATGGGCGGCGTTCTATACGGGGAGTTGGCCGCTGCGCTGTACGGAGCGTCCGGTGGCCAACCGCTCCTGCTGAGTTTTATCGGAGGCCTCGGCGGGAGGGACATCAGCGCCGAGGACTTCTATGAGATCGCGGGCGAGATGCGGCGCGCCGTCGTGGCGGGAGCCGCACCGGCGCCGCGGCTTCTCTTCTCCGAGGCGGAGCTGCGCCACGTGAGGCAGCTCCAGAGCATCGCGACGGTTGAGCGCGCCGAGATTGGAGGGCCGCAGTGACGAGGCAGATCCAACGGATGCGAGACCTTCCGTCTGCCCACCTCTTGGGCACCGGGACCCCGATCTGCGCGGGCTGCGGAGGCCTGCTCTCACTCCACCAGGTGTACGACATGCTCGGGACCAAGACGGTGTTCGTCAACGCCGCCGGCTGCATGACCCTCCTCGCCAGTTATCCGTTTACGCCGTTTCGCAGCGGGTGGCTGTACACGTCTATGGCGTCCGCCGTGGCTGGAGCGCAGGGCATCCGCGACGCCCTCGACATCCTCATCGCGAGCGGGCGACTAACCGCTGACGAGGACCTCACGCCGGTCGTCCTCACTGGAGACGGCTCCGCCTACGGGATGGGGCTCTCCGTCACCTCGGCCGCAATCGATCGGAACCTTGACTTCATCTACCTCTGCTACGACAACGAGGGCTACGGGAACACTGGCCAGCAATCGTCGCCCGCGACGCCCCACGCCGCGCGAACCGCCTCGGACCGTGGCCCGCGCGGCTATCCTGGCTCGAAGAAGGACCTGTTCGCGATCTGGGCTGCCCACCGCCCGACGTACGCCGCGACGGTGATCGGCGCGGAGCCCCTCGACCTCGCCAAGAAGATTCAGAAGGCGGCAGCCTTTAAGGGGCCTCGACTGATCCTTGCGCTCGCGCCGTGCCCGCCCGGGTGGGACTTCGATCCGCGGGAGTCGGTCGAGATCGGCCGACTGGCGGTCCGAACGGGCGTGTGGCCGCTGAAGGAGTACGTGGACGGCAAAGTCGTCCACACGTGGACGCCGCGACCTCGTCTTCCCGTGGAAGAATACTTGAAAAGACAGGGACGTTTTCGCCACCTCTTCGAGCCGAGCCGGGACGACGCGACCATTGCCGAGATCCAGCGGCAGATTGACGAGTACTGGGTGAGCGTCGAACGATGATTCGCAGCCAGGTTCTTGAAGAAGACGAGCGACAACGCGCATCAGCGGTTGCCGCCCTCCACACCTTCCTCGAGCCCACGTCGATCGCCGTCGTGGGAGCGTCGCGTACCCGGGGCACCCCGGGAGGCGAGGTGTTTCACAATCTGCTCGCGGGCGAGTTCGCCGGGCCGGTCTACCCGGTCAATCCCGCTGCGGCTGTCGTTCAAAGTGTGCTGGCCTACCCATCGGTCGAGGCGATCCCGGGGCCGGTCGATTTGGCGGTGATCGTCGTTCCGCGCGAGTGCGTCGCGGCCGTCGCGGAGGAGTGCGCGCGCAAGGGCGTGCAGGCTCTGGTAGTGGTCTCGGCCGGCTTTGCCGAAGTCGGAGCTGAGGGCCGAGCCCGCCAGGAAGAGCTGCTCCGGATCTGCCGACAGGGCGGCATGCGGCTCATCGGGCCGAACTGCATCGGCATCGCCAACACGGACCCGAACGTGCGACTCAACGCGACCTTCGGCCCCATCCGGGCGCCGGCTGGCCCCGTCGCCTTCATGTCCCAGAGCGGCGCTCTGGGGCTCGCGGCCATGGACTACGCCGCGTCGCGAGGGATCGGTATTTCGAGCTTTTTGTCCGTCGGGAACAAGGCGGACATATCCGGGAACGACGCGCTCAGCTATTGGGAGAGCGATCCGAAGACCAAGGTCATCCTGCTTTACCTCGAGTCCTTCGGGAACCCGCGTCGCTTCGCCCGCGTCGCGCGCCGCGTGGGCAAGACGAAACCCATCGCCGTGGTGAAGAGCGGCAGGTCGGTCGCCGGCGCGCGGGCAACGTCGTCCCACACGGGCGCGATGCTGGCGGCGTCGGAGATCACCGTCGACGCTCTGTTCCATCAGGCTGGAGTGATTCGCACCAACACCCTCGAAGAGTTGTTCGACGTCGCGTCGCTCCTCGCCAATCAGCCGCTGCCCAGCGGCCGCGGCGTGGGCATCGTGACCAATGCGGGCGGCCTGGCGATCCTGTGCGCGGACGCGTGCGAGGCCGCGGGGCTGGAGATTCCGATCCTGGCGGCGGAGACCCAGGCGCGGCTGCGCGAATTCCTCCCGCCCGTCGCCAGCGTCGGCAACCCCGTCGACATGATCGCTTCCGCCACGCCCGACTCTTACGGCCGCGCCATTCACGCCCTCGCCCAGGATCCCCGGATCCACTCCATCATTGCGCTGTTCATCTCGCCGCTTCCCACAGCCTGGAGCAAAGACGTGGCTCGCGAGATCGCCGAGGCGACGCGATCGCTCGATCGAACAAAGCCCGTGCTGGCGGTCGTCATGTCGTCTGGGGGCTCGCCGCAGGAGCTGCAGACAGCCGACGTGTGCGTCCCGTCATACGAATTTCCGGAGGCTGCCGCCGTGGCGCTGGGCCATGCGGCGCGCTATGCGGAATGGCGGCGGCTGCCGGCGCCCGTATTGCCGCGATTTGCCGACGTCCGTCGCGAAGAGGCGCTCGATCTGGTCGACCATGCCGAGAGGAGCGCGGACGGGTGGCTCAGCCCACGCGCGGTTTCGGCCCTGCTCGCGTGCTATGGACTCCCTGTTGTCGAACAGTGCTTCGCGGGAACACCGGACGAAGCCGCCGCGGCCGCGGCGAAGCTCGGCGGTGAGGTGGCGCTCAAGGGCTACGCGCCAGGCCTCGTGCACAAGTCCGAAGCCGGGCTCGTGCGGCTCGATCTGGATGGCGCGGACGACGTGCGGGCGGCGGCGCGCGCTATGGCGAGCGCCATGGCGGCGAGCGGCGCTGCGAGCCCGGAGTTCGTGGTCCAGCGTATGGCGCCCCGCGGTGTCGAGATGATCGTTGGCCTCGTTCATGACTCCCGGTTCGGACCAGTTCTGGCCTGTGGAGCAGGGGGCGTACAGGTGGAGCTGTTGAAGGATATCGCCGTGCGGCTCACGCCCCTCACCCGGGAGGACGCGTCGGAGATGCTTCGGAGCCTCAAGACATATCCGTTGCTGACCGGCTTTCGCGGGGCCCGGAGCTGCGACGTCGCGGCACTCGAGGACGTGTTGCTTCGCGTGAGCGCGATGGCGGAGGACCTGCCGCAGATCCTCGAGCTGGACTTGAACCCGGTGGTCGCGCTGGCCGCGGGCGCCATCATCCTCGACGCGCGTGTCCGCGTTGACGGAGGCGGCGTCGCCACGAGCCCTCCGTGAGATGAACGCCACGCGCCTGGCCGTCGGAATGGACCCCGAGACTCGACCAGCGACCCTTGCATCGGTTCCCACGACCGACGTCTTCGCGACCCTAAGCACCGGCGACGATGGTCTCTCGCGGGCAGAGGCGGCTGCACGACTGCAGCGCTTCGGTCCCAACAGCATTCGCGAGGTCAGGGGGAAGAACCTCCTCGCCCGCTTCCTCGCCAATTTCACCCACCTCATGGCGCTCCTGTTATGGGTCGGGGGCGTCGTCGGATTCGCGTCCCACCAGCCGCAGCTCGGCATCGCGATCTGGCTGGTCAACGTTATCAACGGCAGCTTCAGCTTCTGGCAGGAGTATCGAGCCGAGAAGGCGACGGAGGCGCTCCGTCGGATGCTGCCGGTCACCGCGACGGTGGTGCGCGATGGAAAGGAGCAGCGCGTTCCGGCGGGCGAGCTGGTGCCCGGCGACCTTCTGGTTCTCAGCGAAGGCGATCGAATCTCGGCCGATGCGCGAATCGTGTGGGCCGCGGATCTGCGCGTCGACCAATCGACCTTCAGTGGCGAGTCGGAGCCGGTCGCCAAGACCGACGAGCGCATCAGCGGCGACGGTCTCGACTGGAGCCAGGTGTCAAACTGCGTCTTCGCCGGCTCGGCCGTCGTCAACGGCGCGGCCCGAGCCGTGGTGTTTTCAACCGGGATGGCTACGCAGCTCGGTCGGATCGCCCACCTGACCCAGAGCGTCGAGGACGAGCCCAGCTCGCTGCAGCGGGAGATGGAGCACGTGACGCGCGCCGTGACCCTCCTCGCGGTGAGCATCGGCGCGGGATTCTTCGCCGCCGCTGTATTCATAGCCGGCGTCGATCTCGCCGCCAGCTTCATCTTCGCCATGGGGATGATCGTCGCCTTCGTGCCGGAAGGAATGCTCCCCACGGTCACGCTGTCGCTCGCCATGGGCGTGCAGCGCATGGCGCAGCGCCGGGCATTGGTGAAACGACTATCGGCCGTCGATGCGCTCGGATGCGCAACCGTGATCTGCACCGACAAAACGGGAACGCTGACACAGAACGCGATGTCGGTGCGACGGATGTGGCTAGCCCGGGGCGAAGCGACCGTGGGCGGCGTGGGCTACGATCCGGAGGGGGTGATCGTCGAGGAAGGCCGCGCACTTGCGCCACCGGTGACGGGCGACCTTCGGGAGCTGCTCACCGCGGGCGCGCTGTGCAACAATTCGCGCCTTGTCCCACCGGACGAGTCCGAGGGCCGAGCGGGCTGGTCCATCGTCGGCGATCCGACGGAGGCGTCGATCCTCGTCGCCGCAAAAAAAGGTGGAATCGACGTCGACGCCCTGCCATCGCTGCTGCCACGCGTGCGTGAGCTGCCCTTCGATTCACGCAGAAAACGAATGACTACGGTCCACGTCGTCCGGCCGTGCGACGGCTCGGACGCTACCACGAGCCAGAAGGCCGACCTGGTCGCTTACGTGAAGGGGAGCCCCGCGGAGCTGCTTGCCCAGAGCGTAAGCGTGCTTCGCGCAGGGCGCGAGATCGCGCTGGACGACGCCTTGCGCAGGGAAATTCTGGCGGCCAACGACGAGTACGCGTCGACCGGATTGCGCGTTCTTGGCGTTGCGCGGCGATCGGGCGCTGCCCCGTCAGTCGCGCATGCGGCGTTGGAGGAGGGAGACTGCGAGGACGTCGAACAGGATCTGGTATTCCTTGGCCTCATCGCCATGGCGGATCCGCCGCGGCCGGAGGTGAAGAGCGCCGTCGCGAAATGCCTCCGGGCTGGCATCCGCATCATCATGGTCACGGGCGACTACGGGCTGACCGCGGAAAGCGTCGCCCGCCAGGTCGGAATCGTGGGGAGGGATCACGTCCGTATCATCACCGGTCGCGAGCTCGACGGGACCAGCGACGCGGCGCTGAAGCAGGCGCTTCGCGAGGTGTCTATCTTCGCGCGGGTGAACCCCGAGCACAAGCTTCGGGTCGTCACAGCGCTACAGGAGATGGGCCACGTCGTGGCCGTGACCGGCGACGGCGCGAATGATGCGCCCGCCCTCAGGAAGGCGGACATCGGCGTGGCCATGGGCCTCTCTGGTACCGACGTGGCCATGGAGTCGGCCGACATGGTCCTGGCGGATGACAATTTCGCTTCCATCGTGGAGGCCGTGGAGGAAGGCCGGGCCGTTTTCGCCAACATCCGACGCTTCGCGATGTACGTGTTCAACAGCAACATGGCCGAGGCGGTCCCGTTTGTCCTGATGCTCTTCTCGCGCGGAGGGATCCCGTTGCCACTGACGGTGATGCAGGTCCTGGCGATCGACCTCGGGACCGACATGGTCCCCGCCATCGGCCTTGGCGCTGAGCGCCCCGAGGCCGACGTCATGGACCAGCCACCGCGCCCAAAGACCGAGCGGCTGTTGACCCCCACGCTGTTGGCGCGGGCCCTGCTGTGGTACGGGGCGATCGAGTCGGTTGCCGCGATATCGGCCTATTTCTTCCTGAACTGGCTCCATGGTTGGCCAGCCGTCCCGCTGGCGTCGGAAGGAACCCGCATCTATCAGATGGCGACCACCATAACCATGGCCGGCATCGTCGCGACGCAGGTCGGCGCCGTATTCGCCTGCCGCACCGACCGCCGCTCGGTCATCGACGCAGGTCTTTTCACGAATCGTCTCGTCCTCCTCGGTGTCGCCGTGGAGCTTCTGCTGCTCGCGGGTCTCATCTACGTGCCGCTGTTACAGGGGGTGTTCGGTACCGCGCCCGTCGGACCGGTCGAGCTGGTCTACGTCTTTGCTTGGACGCCGGTGATCTTCTTCGCCGACGAGGCGCGGAAGGCCTGGCTCCGGCGTCGTTCGACAGACCTCAGCCGCACGGCCCGCGTGGGCGATCCGAGAGGAGCCGCTTGATCTGGGCGACCGCGTCCGCGACGATCGCCTCGACCGGCTCGGAGGCGCGCTCTCCGTACCGGAACGCGGCCCCGGTCGCCGTCACGGCCCAGGCTTGCGGCTGGGCGCCGTACAGCTCGCGACCGAGCCGGAGAAGCGCCATGGGCGAAAGATCGTGGCTGAACGTCGGCTCAGCGCCGCTCGCCGCTCTGACGGGCTGGCATTCGAGCAGGCCCGGCTCGTCGCCCACCCTGGCGTCGACGAAGATCGCGAGCTCTGCCGTCGCGAGGATCGGGGCAAGCTCGGGGGTGAGCTGGTGAACGGCGAGGACGTCGACGTCGCCGCGCAGTTCGTCGCGTAGTCGGTCGCAGACGAGGTGGCCGAATGCGTCGTCCTGCCGCAGCGGGTTTCCGCATCCGATCACGATGGACCTTGCGCTCCTCTGTACCCGCGGCCCTCCCACGTCGCCTCGCTCCGCGAGTCAGACGCCGCGCGAAAGCTCGTCGAGCACCGTGCCGTCCGCCGCGCGCAGCTCGATTGTGAGGGGCATCTGGCCTAGCGCGTGCGTGGAGCAGGCGAGGCAGGGGTCGAAGGTCCGGATCACGGCCTCCGCCCGGTTCAGCATCCCATCCGTGAGGTGGTCGCCCACCACGAACTCCCGCGCGGTCTGGAGCAGGCCCCGATTCATCGCGAGCGCGTTGTGGCCGGTGGCGATGACGAGGTTGACCCTCTGGATCAAGCCATCGTCGTCGATGTGGTAATGATGGATCAGCGTTCCGCGCGGAGCCTCGGCAACGCCAATGCCTTCGTGACGGTTCGGTTGCGCGTGCGCTCGAACGTGCTCGTCCAGAATGGCCGGGTCGTCCACCAGGACCTGCATTCGTTCCAGGCAATCCAGGATCTCCACCAGCCGCGCCTGGTGGTAGAAGAACGAGCCGAGGACAGGACCGGACGCGCGCTGGCGGAACTCCCGCCATTCGCGCTGGGCGCGCTCTCCAGGGTACCCACTCGCGATGTTCAGACGGGCCAATGGGCCAACGCGATACATCCCCTCGGCCACTCCGGCTGACTTGAGGAACGTCGGCTTCAAATAGCTTTGCGCGTCCACGGTCTCGCCAATGAGGCCTTCGTACGTATTCGGGTCCCACTGATCGGCCACAGTCGCCCCGCCAGCGTCCACAACGCGAAACGCTCCGTCGTAGTAGTCGATCTGGCCCGCCTCATCCACGAGGCCTACGAAGAAGGACGGGAAATTCGCGAACGCCCGCGCCTCATTCGAAAAACGGTCGGCGGCCGATTTGATCAGCGGGAGCGCCCGCTCCACGATGGCGATGCCGTCTGGAATCATCGCCCGGATCTCCGCGCGCTTCTCTTCCGTCAGCGGCTGGCTGACGCCTCCCGGGACCATCCAGGAGGGATGGATTCGCTTACCGGCGACCAGCTCGATGGTGCGTTGGCCGATCTGGCGGAGGCGGATCCCGTCGCGCGCGACCTCCGGGTGGGTGCGCAGGACGCCGAAGATGCTCCGGTCGGCGGGCGGGGCGTCCATTCCGAGGAGGAGGTCCGGGGATGAGAGGTGAAAGAAGCTGAGGGCGTGGGACTGGATGATCTGCGCCAGGTTCAGCACGCGCCGCAGCATGACGCCCGCGGGCGGCGCCTCCACGGCCAGCAGCGCGTCGCCAGCCTTCGACGATGCCACCAGGTGGCTGACTGGGCAGATGCCACAGATTCGCGCCATGAGGGCCGGCATCTCGTGGAAGGGACGTCCTTCACACAGCTTCTCGAAGCCGCGAAACTGGGTGACGTGCAAATGCGCGTCCGAAACCGCGCCGGCATCGTCGAGCTGGATGGTGATCGCGGCGTGGCCCTCAATGCGCGTGACCGGGTCGATGGTGATCTGGCGGACCATGCTTACCTCAACGGCCGAATCGCGTGATCTGCGTCAGGTCGGGCGTCTCGCCGGCCAGCACGCCAGTCAGGAGCCGATAGATGACGTCGGCCGGCGGCGGGCAGCCGGGAAGAAAGATGTCGACCGGAACCACGAGGTGGACGGGCCGGACGCGCGGGAGGAGCGCGGGCACGCCGGCCCCGGGGAGCCGCGGTTCGAGGTCCACGTTTTCGGCGAAGGACCGCGCCAGAACGGCGTCCACCGGGAAGAGGTTTCGATAGGACGGCACGTTCCCGTTGACGGCGCAATCGCCGAACGAGACGACGATTCGGCTCCGCTCACGCACGGTCCGAATCATGGCGAGATTGTGCTCTGTCCCAACCGCTCCCTCGACGAGGGTCACGTCAACGCCGTGGGGGAACTCCTTCACGTCGATGAACGGGCTGAAGACGAGGTCGAACCCTTGCGCGACCTCGACCAGCCGCTCGTCCAGGTCGAGGAAGGACATGTGGCATCCGGAGCAGCCGTCGAGCCACACGGTGGCGAGGCGCGGACGGCTCGCCGGTGCCCCGGCCGAGGCCGACATCAGTCGACGCCCCGCATGCGAAGGAGATTCTGAAGAAAGCCGGGCTGTCGCACCGATTCGCCGGCGCTCCGCCCCTTCACGAATAGCGCACCGGTCGGGCACACGTTCACGCACTTCCCGCAGCTCGTGCACGTCGTCGATTCGCCCCACGGCTGGTTCAAATCGGTGATCAGTCGAGCCGTCGCGCCCCGCCCCATCACGTCCCACGTGTGGGCGCCCTCGACCTCTGCGCAGGCCCTCGCGCACCGAGTGCAGAGGATGCAGCGGCTGTGGTCGATGCCGAAACGCTCGTGGGACGCGTCAACGCCGTCGCGAGCGTACAGGTAGGGGAACCGGATGTGGTCGACGCCGTGGTGCTGGGCCAACGATTGCAGCCCGCAGTGGCCGTTGGCGATGCAGACGGAGCAGATGTGGTTGCCCTCGGCGTACAGCATCTCCAGAATCATGCGCCGGTATTCGATTAGCCGCTCGGAGGCCGTTGTCACCCGCATGCCCTCGCCGACCCGGGTGACGCACGACGCGGCGAGCTTTGGGCTGCCCTCGATTTCCACGAGACAGAGGCGGCACGCGCCCACGGCGCTCAAGCCATCCAGGTAGCAGAGGGATGGGATCATCACCCCGTTGTCCCTGGCGGCTTCGAGAATCGTTTCATCCGACGCGGCCCCCACGTCCCGGCCGTCGATGCTCAGGGTGTAGACCTGAGTCGCCGACGATGCTGGCACTGATTGGCCAATTTGTCCTGCAGCAGCCACCATGTTGTCCTCCGTTAGGCGGGTGGGCCGAGCCGGGCCTCGTATTCGTCGCGGAAGAAGCGCAGCGTGCTCAACACGGGGCTTGGTGCGCCCTGCCCCAACCCGCAGAGGCTGGTGGTCCGAACCATCTCGCACAGCTCTTCGAGCTGCGCAAGGTCCTCTGCCCGCGCGGAGCCCTGACTGAAGCGCTTGAGGATCTCGTGCATGTGCACCGTGCCCACTCGGCATGGTACGCACTTCCCGCACGACTCCGTCATCGAGAATTCCATGAAGTACCGAGCGACATCGACCATGCTCGACGTCTCGTCCATCACGATCATCCCGCCCGAGCCCATGATGGTCCCCAGCCGGGTGAGCGACTCGTAATCGACGGGCGTATCGAGGTGCTGCTCCGGAATGCAGCCGCCGGACGGGCCGCCGGTCTGCACGGCCTTGAACCGCCTGCCATCGGGGATGCCCCCGCCGATATCGAACACGATCTCACGCAGGGTGATCCCCATCGGGACCTCGATGAGCCCCGTGTGGTTCACCTGCCCGCTCAGGGCGAAGATCTTCGTCCCCTTGCTCTTCTCTGAGCCGATCGACGCAAACCACTCAGCCCCATCGCGCATAATCGGCACAATATTGGCGAGCGTCTCGACGTTGTTGATCAGCGTCGGGGAGCCCCAGAGGCCCGATTCCGCGGGGTAGGGCGGGCGGGGACGGGGTTGTCCGCGCCGTCCCTCGACCGAGGCGATGAGGGCCGTCTCCTCTCCACACACGTAGGCGCCACCGCCGAGGCGCACCTCGATGTCGAAGCTGAAGCTCGACCCGCCGATGTGCTCTCCGAGCACGCCGATCCCTTTGGCGAGCCGGATGGCGTGGTTCAGGCGGCGAACCGCCAGCGGGTACTCGGCGCGGATGTAAGCGTATCCGTGATCGGCGCCGACCGCGTACCCTGCGATGGCCATCCCCTCGAGGACCCGATGAGGGTCGCTCTCCAACACGCTCCGGTCCATAAACGCGCCGGGATCGCCCTCGTCCCCATTGCAGATGACGAACTTGCGCGCCCCGCGCGCCTTGGCGACGGTCTGCCACTTGAGCCCGGTCGGGTATCCGGCCCCGCCGCGTCCGCGGAGCCCGCTTCGGGCGATCTCGTCGATAACCTGGGCCGGCGTGCGGTCCTCGATGATGGAGAGGAGGCTCTGGTAGCCACCCGTCGCGACGTAGTCCTCGATCCGCTCGGAGTCGATCTGACCAGCGTGCTCCAGCACGACCCGCCGCTGCCGTTGAAAGAAGGGCACGTCGGTTCGGGTCCGGATCCGGTCGACCGGACTTCCATCCAGGCTTGACACGAGGTCCGGCGCGTCCGCCGCGGTCACGTGTTCGTACAGGATGCCTTCCGGTTCCACGGAGACCATTGGACCGGCCGTGCAGAGCCCGCGGCAGCCCACGTTTTTGACCGCGCATCCATCGGCCAGTCCCCGCGCCTGCAACGTCTCGACGAGGGCGCCACGCACCTGGTCGCTGCCCGCCGAGTGGCAGGCTGTCGCCGCGCAGACGTGGATCCGATGCGGATAGCGCGCCTGATCGCGCCGTGCCCGATCCGCCATCTGCTCCAGCTCGTCGCGCGTCATTCTGTCACCACCCGGGTGAGGTTCTCGATAAGGCGATCAGGCTCGAGGAGGCCCAAGATCTGACCGTCCAGCAGCGCAACGGGGGCGAGGCCACAGCTTCCAACACACCGGGCGGTCAGGAGCGACAGCCGTCGATCGGACGTGGTCTCGCCTCGCCCGATGCCGTATTCCTCTTCAATCGCTTTGAGGAGCGCGGTGCTGCCTTTGATGTAGCACGCAGTGCCGGTGCAGACGATGCAGGTGTGTTTCCCCTGCGGTTTGAGGTGAAAGAAGTTATAGAAGGTCGCGACGCCGAACACCCGGCTCGGCGGCAGTTCCAGGTTGGCCCCCACGTATCGCAGCGCGGCCTCATCGAGGAACCCGAAGGCCTCTTGCGCGGCATGGAGCGCGTCGATGAGCGCCTGGGGCTCAAATCCGTGCCGCCGCATGGCCGTGTCGACCACGCGCCAGCGCTTGTCATCCGTTGGGGGAGGGATTCGGACCGGCGCGGTCAATCGCTCACCTCGATGCTGGTCAAACGGAGGTCCGCGAGGTCGGGCGGGAGAAAGCCTTCCTGCCCGCACCGTGGGCACCCCGGCGCGTCGATCGCGCCCGTATAGACCTTCGCGCACGCGAGACAGTACCGCTCCGATTCGTGCGGCTGGAACTCGAGCCTGGCCCCCTCGGCCATCGTACCGCGGCTGAGGGCAAGGAACAATGTGCCCACCGCGTCCGTCGTCACGTGGCCGCCGGGCACAATGGCGAACGTGAGGCGCTCGATGCGTGTCGCACCGGCCCCGGCCGCACGGGCGCTGGCTACGTCGATGGCGCTCAGAATGATGCCGACCTCGTGCATTCGCGCTCCGGCCGACTTCGGCAGAATAATCGGCCGTCCGACCCCGCCGGGTCGGACGGCCGGCGGGTCACGCGGCCGCTGGGAGCTTGGGCCGGGGCCTCTCCGTTATGTCCGTTTGCCGCCACGGTGTCCCAAGCAACGGCAGCAGGTACCGGTCGAGGCCGATGTACCCGGCGTTCTTCCACGCCAGGATGAGCGCGACCTCGAACATGGCCAGAACCGGATTCGTGCTCGCCGAGCCAGCCAGCAGGAACGCCATGTTCATCGCCAGGCCCGCTGCCGCCGCGATCCCGACGAATGCGCCGAGGACGATCGCGATTCCGACGGCCAGCTCGCCAAAAACGATGACCTTACTGAACCATGGAGCCGAATGGGTGTCAATGAGGAATTGGATGAAGGTCCGGTACCAGTCGTAGGTGATCGGCGGCCGTCCGCTCGCGGGAATGGCGACGGCGCGCTGCCAGTACGACAGAATGCCCTCTCCGGTCGCGCCCATCCACGCCGGATCCCGGAGCTTCTCCCATCCGGACTCGATCCACTGATAGCCGATAAAGAGCCGCGCGAGGAGCCAGACGATGGCCATCAATCCCGTGCTCTGGAATAGGAGCCGCGCAATCGGCGGGTCCTATATGAGCACGTGCCCGTATGTGTCGGTGATCCGACGCGTCCGCGGCATTGTTGGATGCCTCCTTTCGGTTGGGCAGCGCTGAGTCGCGATGCCATGTTTCTGCGTTCCAGTTTCGCCGCCGGTGCGCGGGTGGGCGACACCCTGTCGGGTGGTTTCCAGGTGCCACCCGTTCGGACTCCTGCGAGCGCCCGATGCTCGAGCGTCGGTGCGCTACCGTACGCCGGCGCGCACGAGGAGCAGCGACGCCTCGGTCTCCCGAAGCGTATGCTCCGCGACGCTTCCGTATCGAAGCCGATCGAGACCGCCGCGGCCGTGGGTCGCCATGATGACCAGGTCGACGTCCTTCGCGGCCTCAGCAATAGCCTCCCCGGGGACCCCATCGACCCGCCGTCGCTCGACGGCCACGCCGGTTCTCTCCAGTCGCGTCCCGACCTTTTCCAGGTACGCGTCGGCGGACTCGGCTGACGCAGCGTCGATCACGGTCAAGAGAACGATGCTGTTCAGCGGTCTGCACGCCAGCTCCTCGACGACCGGGAGCGCGGCCTCCGCCAGCTCCGATCCATCCAGGGGCACGAGCGCCCGCTTGAGCGCGGTGACCTGGCGACCAAAGGACCTGACCATCAGGACCGGCGCGGTGCCCTCCCGGACCATGCGATCGGCAACACTGCCCCGGGCGAAGCGGGCAAGGCCGGTCCGCCCGTGAGTCGCCATGACCACGAGATCCGGCTGGATCTCCGCCTCGTAGTCGAGCAGCGCCGCCGCCGGGCTGCCCTGAAAGAGCTGTGTGTGGACCGTGCCAGGCTCCCTACCGGCGCCGAAGAAGTCCGCGAGGCGATCGAGATTTCGTTGCGCTTCCTCCTCCATGGAGTCGAGAAACTGTTGGTAGAGGTCCGGACTCACGCTGCCATATCCACTATCGTCCATCGCGACCCAGACAGGCGGCGACACGATCTGGACCAGAAATACCTCGGCCTGCTGCGCCGAGGCGACCTCCCTGGCGAGAGGCATCGCGGCCTCGCTCAGCGGTGAGGCGTCGGTCGGAACGAGAATTCGCTGCATGACAGGCCACTCCTTTCGTACGCCTTCTTCATTTTCGCCCGGATAATCCAGTATGCGGCGGAACGCTGCCCGACCACTCCGGGTGGTCCCGGGCCACTCCCCGATGCGCGGCTGTCCTACCCGATCGGCAGCCACCAGCTTCCGGTGACCACCCGAACGGGCGTTGACGGCAGGCGTGATCGCACAGCATCCTCTTTCATAGGGTGCGGTCCCGCGCGAAGATCGGGCGCCGACCTGGGTGCAAAATGACGATCACGCTCTTCTTTGCCAATGGCGACAAAGCGACGATCGAATCCGGCGTCTCCGTCCGGCGCGAACCGTCCGCTGCGCCGGGGTCGTCGGAGGTAGGCGCGACGGAGCTGGTGTGCCTCGATCGGGACGGAAACGAGCTGGGACGCTTTCAATACGACCGCCTGACGGGCTACAGCACGTCGGACGTGATGATGGCGAACAAGCTCCTGATTCGTCGGCTCATCGAAGAAGTCGTAAACGGAAAGCGGCTCTCCGAGTTGATGGAGCTGTTTGCGCCAAACTTCATCGACCACGTGCCGAGCCCGGGTCGAAAAGAGGGTATCGAGGCCGTTCGAGAATCCTACGAAGCGATGCACATGGCCTTCCCAGGCGCCCACTTTTCCATCGATGCGCTGATGGCCGAGGGCGACCGCGTGGCGGTGCTGACCTCATGTGAGACGAGGCACGATGGCCCGCTCTTCGGGATACCGCCCACCGGGCACCTGGTGAAGATCGCCAGTATCGACATCTACCGCGTGGTCGACGGTCGAATTGCCGAGCACTGGGGATATGGCAACGACTTTGGGGTCGCCCAACAGATTGGCCTCGTGCCTCGGCTGCTCCCTGAGGAACGAATGGAAATCCCAGAGCTCATATCCGGTGACGGCCGCGCCGGGCCAAGATAGCGCGGCCTCGCGAGGAGCCCGGACGCACGCGCGGGAGGTCCCGGCGCCAGCGGCGCCGGGACCTCCTTCTTGATCCGCCGTTTATGCAGCGGACGAATGCCGCTTTCGCCGCGGAGCTACCCGCCTGACCATCAGGAGGATCGCGCGATCGTCGTCCCAGAGGCGCGCGATGTCGTCGACGGTGACCATTCCAACCGGGTGACCATCTTCCACGATGGGTAGGCGCCGAATCCGGGTATCTGTGAAGACGCGCGCCGCCTCCGCGACGTCCGTGCCGGCCTCGAGGGCGATCGGAGCGGTCGACATGATCTCGTGTACCTCGGTCGCGGTGGGCGATCGCCCGGGTGCCAGCGCCCGCAACACGACGTCGCGGTCGGTCACGATCCCGACGAGCACGCCATCCTGGGTGACCGGGAGGGCCCCGACGTTGTGCGTGGCCATCATCTCGGCCGCGAATTGGACAGTCGCGGTGGTCTTGACGGATATCGCTGGGCTGCTCATGATCTCGTAGACTTTCATGACCCGACTCCTTTCGTCGTTTGCTCCGCCGCGGGCACGAGGAGCACCGGGCAGGGTGCGAGCCGCAGCACTCCCCGCAGCACTTCCCCGCTACCACGCTGCATCGCGCTCGTTCGCACAGCGAGCACCAGATCGGCGCGCTGCCGGGCTCCGAACTCAGCAATGACCCGGGCGACTTCCGCGCGCGTGTGGACGCCCGACGCGAAAATGTGCAGGGGCGCGTCGATGGGGAGTTGCGGGCACGACCTGCGCAGCCAGGCGGCGGCCCTGCGCTTCCATCCCGGCCACTCGTGGTGTGGCTGGTCTAGATACATCGGGCCCGCCATGTCTTCGACGCTCGACGCCCGCCCACCGGGGTGAAACACGAACAGCACGTCGAAGGAGAGATCGGCTCGCATCCTGAGACGTTCCATCAGCTCCATCGAGGGAGCGAGCGCAGCCGCAGTGGCTCGTGCCCCATCCAACGGGACGAGCACCCGCTCCACCGCATTCGTGGCGCCCCCGTGATCGGCAATCTCAGGCGGGATAAAGAGGACCGGGCGCGCCGCGCGCGCCGCGACCATGAGGGATATCGGTGACAGGATGCCCCCGTCGCGGATCTCCCCTCCGTGAGTTGTCAGGACGAGCAGCGCCACGCGCGGATCGGCGGCCGCGGCGAGCAACTGCACCGCGGGGTCGCCCTCGACGACGCGTAGGCGTACAGCGTTGGCAGAGGCGGGCGCGACATATCGCAAAGGGGACGGCTCCCGAAGCGCCGACCGATCCACGGCGACGTGCAGGGCCTCGATTTCGAGGCCGGCCTGCTTAGCGAGCGCCTCGGCGACGGGAAACGCGGCGGCGGCCGCCGGGGAGCCGTCGAGCGCGATGGTGATCGTCCCTTGGCGGATCACGGTGGAGCGTCCCGCCGGTGTCGCTGGAGCATGCTCCGTTGCTGGTCTCATCCCGGTCTGCATCGGATGCCCCCTCCATGGTCGTGATCAAGCCTACTGCCAGGGTATCGTGGCCGGCCCCCACCCGCGGGGCAGTTTCTGGCGTCTGACCGGATGGTTGGGAGGGTGACCACCCGCCGGGGTGGGTGGGACGAGCGCCGAGGGTTCGGTTGACATCACCTCCCACCCTGCGGGGGTGGCTGGCGAAACCACCCGCCAGCCCGTGGCCTAAGGCTCTGGCGCACCATACGCTCTACTCGGGGAGACGCGACGAGTAACGGAAAACAGGAATGATGATGAATGGAAAAGTGGTGATCCCAGTCGATGGATCAGCCGTCTCGGAGTCGGCCGTGCCGTTTGCTGGACTCGTCGCGCGCCGCACTGGGGCGGCTGTCGTGCTGTTGCGCGTCCTCATCGAGCCCGAGGCGCGCACGTATGCATCGTTGACGGCCGCCGCGGAGAGCGAGGCGTTCATCGATTCGCAGCTTGTCGGCGTGCGCGGGATTCTTCTGCAAATGAACATCGAGCCGCGCATCGTCGTTGAGCGCGTTCCCCGGGAGGGTGGCCAACCGGCCGTGGCGATCGCGGCTGTGGCGCGAGCGGAAGGGGCGGATCTCGTCGTGATGGGGACGCATGCACGATCTGGCGCGAGCCGGATTACGCATCCGCGGGTGGCGGAGAGCGTGGTGCAAGCGAGCCCGTGTCCCGTCCTCCTGATCCCGCCCGGCGCGCCGTTTGACTGGACGACCGCGCGTCCATTCCGGGTCGTCATCGCGCTCGATGGCTCGCCGAGTTCTGAAGAGATCCTCGGGCCCGCGCGCGAGCTGGTCCACGCACTCGGTGGCGACGTCGCCCTCGTGCGGGCGGTGCAGCCGCCCAAGTGGTGGAGCATGCGCGGCGCGAGCCGGCGAGCCAACCTCGAGGAGGCGGCGACCCAGGCGCGCACGTACCTGGTAGAGGTCGCGGACCGCTCCCTCGGTCCGGAAACCGTTGGGTCGATGGCCGTCATGGTGCAAGATCCGGCTCGGGCCATCTTGGAATCCGCGCGAAAATCCGGTGCGCGGCTCATCGCGATGGCTACGCGCTGTCGAACGGGGCTTGCGGGCATGGTCGACCGCAGCGCAGCGCGCACCGTGCTGCGCATGTCGCACACGCCGATGCTTCTGATGGGCCCTGGAAGCGCATCCCGCGTGGCAGCGTGATGGGCCGTGTCGTTCTATACGGAGCCGCTCATTGCGGTTGATCGATTCCGGGCGTCGGCCCAGCCATACCTCCTCGCACTCCCGTTTCCCGTTCGCAGCGCCGTGCGGCGCTGGCGGGGAATGGTGGGCATGGTCGTCGGGGTGGGGGCAGCCCTCGGCCTCGTGATGGCATTGATGGGGATGATCGGCTCCGGCATGCAGCAGATCATCGGCGACTTCGACCAGTCCGGCGCAAACCTCTATATCACGGCGAACGGGGCGCAAATCATCCCAATGCAGCATGGGACGAGCCCGGGAACCATTGACCAGGCAGGCGCCATTCTCTCGAAAGTCCGCACGATTCCGGGGGTTCGTGGCGCCGTGGGCGTGCTCTCTTGGACGCTGCAGCGCCAGCGGGAGGGGAAGGCCTGGCGCAACTTTCCAACCGAGATGATCCCGACGTTCGCGGTCGACGGCGAAGCGACCGAGATCGAGAATTTCGTCGTGATGCGAAAGGGACGGTGGTTTCAACGGGGGAACGAGGTCGTCTTGGGCCAGGGTATCGCCGGGAGCAAGTCCCTCGGCCTGGGCGACTCCCTGCGTCTCAACGGTCAGGACTTCGAGATCGTCGGCATCGGAAAGCTGCGAACCTTCGGACCGACCGGCGACAACGTCGCCTATGTCGACGCCCGGGCGCTTCGCCAGCACGGAGTCGTCGGCGACGTCCTGACATATGTCGCCGTGCAGACCTCGGCGCCGCAGCTCGTGCGGAATGTCGTGAGCGACTTTCTGTCCATCCGGGCGCGCAGCCCGGAAGAGATCATCGACGAGACGGTCAAGTCACAGGATTATCAGGGGGCGATGGCCCTCTACTGGGTCCTCGACGCATTCATCCTCTTCGTCGCCGTCATGTTCGTGAGCAACATGCTGGGTCGATCCGTCGCCGAGCGGCGAGTTGAGTTCGGAACGCTTCGCGCCATCGGACTGCCCAGCCGAACGATCCTGCTCAGCGTCGCGGCCGAAGGCGTCCTGATCATGCTGGCCTCGTACGTATTCGGGTTCGTCTTGTCGATCGGCCTCGGTGAGGCGGTGAACGCGTGGATCGCCCGTCCGCTCCACTACGATCGCCTGTTCGCCGTAGACGCCACGATGTACGCGGCCATTTTCGCAGCAACGATGGGTCTGGGAATCGTCGCGGCCTACTTTCCCGCGCGCGCTGCAACGCACGTGGATCCGCTCGAAGTGCTGCGGGGAGTCTGACGATGATGGCGCTGGAGCAGGTCTCGCGGAAATACGTGGTGGGCGACTCCGATGTGTGGGCCCTGCGCGATGCGACGCTGCGTATCGAGAAAGGAGACTTCGTCACGGTCATGGGGCCTTCTGGATCGGGCAAGAGCACCCTGCTGCAGATCATCGGGCTGCTCGATCGGCCCACCAGCGGCCACGTGAGCTTCGAGGGCGAAGTCGTCGATCAACTCGACGACGAGCGACGCGCACGGCTTCGGCTTCTGGCCATCGGCTTCGTGTTCCAGCGTTTCCACTTGCTGGCCAATATGACGGCCCTCGAGAACGTCGCGCTCCCCATTGAGGCGGCCGGTGTGCCGGCGGATGCGCGCTACGACCGCGCCGCGGCTCTTCTCGACGAGGTTGGGCTGACGGACCGCGCATACTTCTTCCCATCGCAGTTATCGGGCGGCCAGCGTCAGCGCGTCGCCGTCGCACGCGCCCTCGCCAATGACCCACAGCTCATCCTGGCCGACGAGCCCACGGGCGAGCTTCACAGCGAGGACAAGGCGACGATCGTGCGGCTCTTTGTTCGCCTTCACGAGAGCGGACGGACCATCGTGGTGGTGACCCACGATCGCGAAGTGGCGGGGGCCGCGCACCGGCACATCGAGATCCGCGATGGCCGTCTCAGGGAGGAGCCGCCATGACGGAACGACGAGGCCCTGCGAGCCCCTCGCATCGCGTGGACACGGAGGCAGCCCCATCGGTGAACGGCGCGCGACCGGGACGTGCGTTGCCGCCGAGGCCCGGTCGGACCGGAGTGAGCCAGGCGACGCGAATGCGCGCGGCCATCCTCGGCATGGTCCTGGTTGTGGCACTGGCGGGGACGGTCTGGCTGGTCATGGCGCCCGGCTCCGCTCCACCAGCAGCCCCCACGCCGGCTGCCCAGGCACTCACGGCCCATGGGTTGGTCCAGCCGATCGCGCGCGCAACAATCGGGTCCATCAACGGCGGGGTTGTTGAGCAGCTTCCTGTCGCGGTCGGTCAGACCGTGGAAGACAAGCAGCTCGTGGCTCGTCTCAACCTTCAGGGGCAGCCAGAGCTGCTATCGGCGCCCTGGCATGGCGTCGTCACCGGCGTCAACGTCCGTCTCGGCGATACCGTCGCCCCAGGCGCGTCGATTCTTACCATCGCGGATCTCAGCCGCTATCAGGTAGAGACCACCGATGTTGACGAGTACCTGATCGGGCACATCTATCCCGGCCAGACCGTCACCATGTCGGTCGAGGCGCTCGATCAGGCGCAGATCGACGGAGTCGTGAAAACGGTATCGCTGCAGCAACAGCAATCTGCCAGCGGCGCCAACTACCCGATCGTCATCGACCTGGGCCATCAGCGGCCCGATCTGCGGCCGGGCATGACCGTGCGTATCACATTCCTCGAGCCGCCGAGTTAAGACGGGGCCGGCTCCATCAGCTCGGATGCAGCCAGGAGCTCGCCGAAGCCTGGAGCACGTCGTGGATGGCGAGGATGCCGACTGGGCGATTGTTTCGAACGACTACGACGCTCTCCACGCGTTGCTCGCGGAATAGAGCCTGCGCGTCGTCCAGGGTCGCAGAATCGTCGATCGTGATGGTCCGTGCTGGGACGAGATCCGCGATCGTGGCCTGCGCGGCCAGAACGCGGATCGTACCAGGATCGGCGGCGTCCCGAACGGCCCGATCGTGCCACGCGAGAAGGTCGCGCACGCCCAGCACTCCGCAGAGTGCGCCGTCGCTTCCGACGACGGCCGCGGCGTGCACGCCGCGCGCCAGCATGCGCCGCGCGGCGCTGTCGACGGGCTCATCCAGCTCCAGGATGAGGACGTCTCGATTCATCAAGTCACGGACGCGCCGACCGGCTGACCCCTGCGCCAAGAGGGCGCGACGGCTGATGAGCCCGACGGGGACAGCGCTGCCCCGGACGACCTCGCGCGCGACGCTCCCCAGGCGAAGCCGATCGAGGCCGGAGTAGCCGTGGGTCGTCATCACGATGGCATCGAGTCCGAACGATACAACCGCCTCCCGGATTCCCTCCGCGGGGGTTCCGCGGACCACCTCACCGCGAACGTCGATGCCCTCCGCCTGTAATCGCTGGCGAACGGGTCCGAGGTACGCCTCCGCTGCGGTCACCGCCTCGTCGGTGGCGGCCTCGTCGACGTCGCGCTCCGCGAACGGGCTGGCCACCGCACGCTCGACGGGCGGGACGACTCGCAGCAGGAGAAGCTTGGCCCCAGCGCGCGCGAGATCGGCCGCGCAGGGGAGGGCGCTCTCCGCGAGCGAAGACCCGTCGAGCATCACGCCGATGGTGGACAACCGCGGGGCCGTCGCTGCGCCCTTCGCCGCGGGGACGATCCAGACGGGGACGCTGGACTCTCGCAGCACCTCTTCGGCAACGCTGCCCAGGAGGATGCGCCCAACGGCGCCTCGGCCATGGGTGGTCATCACGATCGCCACGGCGTCCCGTTCGGCAGCAAGGTCCACGATGTTCGGGCTGGCCAACCCAGCGCGAACCTCCATGACGACGTCAATGTGCTTCGCGCGCAGGTCGCGTTCGATCCGCGCCAGATATCGGGCAGCTTCGCGCCAGGAAGGCGAGGCCTGCGCCTGTTGAGCGTGCGGACCAAGCTCAGCGCTCGCGCGGCCCACCGCCACAACGCGCGTGAGGGTCAGCGACAATCCCAGCCTTTGGGCGAGCAGCGTGGCCCAGGGCAGCGCCGCCTCCCCAAGGCTGGAGCCATCGAGGGGAACGATGAGCGTGCGCATGGCCGCCTCCTCCCCGGGCTAGAGCCCGAATCCGGTCGAACTGCTCTATTGTTGCCGCCCGGCCAGTTCCGCGACTATGATCGCCCGGACGAGCTCGACGTCGCGAGGCCCTGGCCGATAGACGCGCGGGCGCTGGCGCGCACGAGCAGCACGGGCCGCGTCAGCTCGCTGAGCGCGCGGTCGGCGATGCTCCCATGGCGGAGGCGATCGAGGCCGCCGCGTCCGTGCGTCGCCATGATCACGAGGTCGCACGGTTCGGCCGCGGCAGCAATGACGTCGAATGGCCGTCCGACGGCGACGTGGATCTCGACCTCCAGCCCAGCGGAGCGCAAGCGATCCGCGACGTCACGAAGATACGCGTCGGCCTCAATCCGATCTTCCCCGGTCGGCACGGCGCGAGCCAGGCGGACGGACCTGACCGGCTTGTTGGCGAGCGTCTCGACCGTTGGAAGGACGTCTTCTGCGGTGGCTGAGCCATCCATCGGGACGAGCGCCTTCTCGAACCCGCGCGGCGCTTCGGCAAATGCCCGCACGAGGAGGGCCGGGGCCACTCCCTCGCGGAGTATTCGGTCGGCCACGCTTCCCAGCGCAAAGCGCGTCAACCCGGATCGGCCATGGGTTGCCATGACGACGAGGCCCGGCCGCGATTCCGCTTCGAACTCGAGGAGCTGCGCGGCGGGGCTGCCGTGCAGCAGCGCCATCTCCACCGGTACACCCCGGTCCTGGGCTCGCGCCGCCAGCGCGCGCAGGTTTTCCCGAGCGTCGTGGTCTTGCGCATCCATCATTTGCTGATAGACGTCGGCGCTCAGGTACGCCTCCGGTCCAAGGGTGAGCCATTCGAGGTACTGCACCACCTGGACGAACGTGATACGCGCGCCCTGGGCGGCAGCCAGCTCGATCGCGGCGGGCGCAGCCGCTTCGCTCAGCTTTGATCCATCGGTCGGTACCATGATCTTGTCTATCATCGATGCCGCTCCATCACAGTCGTAGGCATTGGTCATGCCGCGTGGCGCGCGAGCTCCGCGTCCTGTCGACCTCGAGCATCGACGGCGACTGGAATCACGAGATTCAGCGGTGGATGCGGCTGTGCCTTGAGCTGGACGCGGAACGAGCGTGCGCACATCAGGCATTCCACCCATCCGCGGTCATCGGAATCGTGAAGGTCGCCCCCGCAGGCAGGGCAGGCTCGCATGTACCAGGCCATTTCCGTGTCCTCCCATCCGTATGTTCTACGTCGAACGAGAAGATACGAAGTCAGGGACGAGCAAGGCCTCAGGCCCGCGGGTGGTTGGCCGGCGGGCGCCGGGGTTGGGACTTGCCGCCCGGGCGCGCGAGCGCGCGTCGGCTCGAGGCCCACCCGTCGGGGCGGGATGACGTATCGGGCGCAGAGGTACAATGCGAAACACCGCGACGTTTGAATAGAGTAGGTGCGATGGCACGTACGTATCGATATATCTCTGGGGATTCGCATCTCGAGATCGACTCGAAGAACTGGATCGCGCGCGTACCCGCCGAGCATCGCGACCGGGCGCCTCGGCTCGTCAGGCTCCCGAACGGCGGCGATGCCTGGCTCGTCGAAGGTGCGCCGCTGCGCCAGAACGCGGCGGACATTTATGGCGGCAAGGGGCGAGACGCCTGGCAGCCCTTCGGCCAGCGATACGAGGACACGCCGGGAACTGGACCCGGCTCACAGCGTTTGCGCGAGCAGGACGTGGATGGCATCGACGCGGAGGTCCTGTTCCCCGGTCAGCAGGCCGGTCCCCGCCTATGGCGGAATATCGCTGACGACGACGCCTACCGGGCGGTTGTGCGGGCGTACAACGATTGGCTCATCGAGGACTACTGCTCGGCCGATCCCGAGCGCCTGATTGGGGTGGGCGTGATCCCGTGGACCGGCCTCGACGACGCCATCGACGAGCTTGTGCACTGCGCCAACAAAGGATTCAAGGCTGTCGTGCTGGGGATCTTCCCCAGTGGAAAAGGTCACCCAACGCCGGAAGACGACCGGTTCTGGGCTGCCGCGGTTGACAGCGGTCTCGCCATCACGGTGCACGTGGAGTTCGATCGCAACGGCCCGCGCGGCGGACCCCTCTTTCGCTACCCTCGGGAGCCGAAGGATCTGCGCTCGGGGTCTGGCGTCTCCGGGCTTGTGGAGCAGGTGACGAACGCCAAATTCTGTCGCCTCGGCGCCGTCAACGCCATGCAGCTCGTGTTCGCCGGGGTGTTCGACCGCTTCCCCAGCCTTCGCATCTTCTTCGCAGAGAACCAGATCGGCTGGATTCCCTTTTTCCTCGAGATGGCCGACGTTCGATACGACCGCCACATCGCGTGGGCTGAGCGGCTTCTCGATGTCAAGCCGCTCCCCCGCCTGCCCAGCGAGTACGTGCGCGAGCACTGCTACTGGGGATTCCAGCACGACCGCGTCGGGATCGAGCTGCGCCGCCACCTCGGGGTCGACCGCATTATCTGGTCGACCGACTTCCCCCACCAGGAATCGGACTGGCCGAACTCCCTGGAAGTCTTGAGCGAGGGGTTAGCGGGCGTTCCAGAATCCGAGCAACGCAAGATCGTTGCGGAGAACTGCATCGACTTCTTCCACCTGGTGTAGTCGCTGCGGCAAGGCGCGGATGCGGAGCGCCGGGCGCAGGTGCGTGCGTCGCGGGAGGTCACATGCCACGGATCGGCGAGCAGGGAGACGTTCTTCGCGCCCTCGGACGTTTTCTCGATGAGCAGGGAGCGGCCGAGATCGACATCAAGCTCCAGGGACAGTCGTTCGCGGTGACGTACAAGGTTGCCGCCGAGCGCGGAGGGCAGGTTTACTACAACGACCAGGATCTTGACGCGCTCCGCGCCAAGGCTCAGTTCTTGCGAAGTGGCAACCCGGGCGTCGCGGGTGACGGGTCCCTGGCGGAACTCCTTCGTACGCTCGGTCAGGAGCTGGACGACGCCGGAGTCGAGCTGACGAGTCTGGGCCAGGACGCAGACGCCTTTCGCGTGTCCGGCCTGAAGGACGGGCTCTACCACACGCAGCCCTACTACTTTTATCAGCTCCGCGAGGCCAGCGCGGAGCGGCGCGCGGCGCGGGGGAAGGGAGGCGGGCGGACACCCGAGGAGATCGATCCCATCCTCGGCGTCACCGTCGGCGCGCCCGTCTTCACGTGGGACAACCAGCGATTGGGGAAGGTCGGCGAGGTGCGCGGCCGGGCCTTCAAGGTTGAGCCCAACTTCCTCCAGCGAGACTATTGGTTACCTGCCAGCTGCATCGCCGCGGCCAGCAAGGGCCAGCCGGTGCTCCTCGCGATCCGCAAGGTAGAGGTGGCGTCAAAGAAACGCTCGGCGCCCGCGAAATTCCCCGAGGAGCGCAACCTGCCGCCCAGGCCGACGCCCGACGCCTGGTACTGAGCGACGCGAGCGCGCGCCGCGAGACCCAGAGCCCCGCGCGCGGTCGGCCCGGTGAAAGCGCGCGCCCTCAAACCTGGTGGAGCGTCGGCAGCACGTCCCGCGCGATGATCTCGAACTCGTCGCCGACCTCGTCGAGGGGCAGGTCGCTCATCTCCGCGCGCAGCACCAGCACTCCCGCGTTGCAGGCCGCTTGCTGGGCGAGCACCCGCTCGGTGATGGAAGCGGGCGTGCCGACGAGAAACTGGCCGCCGGCGATCCCCTCCTCCGAACGGCCCCCCCGCATCATCGAGGTCGTCGCGGCCGGACGATAGACGTACGTCTTCGTGGCACGCACGGCGCGTCCGGTTTCCACGAGCTGCGGCGAAGCGGCGATGTTCTCGACGATGTCCGAGCGATCGCCGTTGAGCACGCGCTCCGCGAGCCGCTTTGCCGCGCCTTCGCTGGACGCGATGCAGATCTCGCGGGCGATGCCCACGGACTCGGGACCCGGCGCCCAGCCGCACTCGGTCTCGGCGAAGCGTCGGTAGTACTCGATCAAGCGCAGGGAATCGTCAATATTGCCCGAAGCGATGATGCCGATGTGGTTCCGCGCCGCCCACTGCAGACTCTCCGTACTGGCCGCGACGGTCCAGATCGGCGGGTGCGGATCCTGCAACGGGCGAGGAAGGATCGAGACGCACTCGTAATGGTAGTGCTCCCCGTGCCATGCAAACGGCTTGTCGTCCGTCCACGCCCGCACCATGAGGTCGAAGGCCTCGTGATAGCGAGCCCGCTCGTGCTCGGGCGCCATGCCGTACGCGTAGAGGTTCTGCGCGCCGGCGCTGATGAGGCCCACGGCCAGTCGACCGCCGGAGATGTTGTCGACCATCGCTAGTTCCTCGGCGACCCGGACCGGATGGCCGTACAGTGAGAGCACGACGCCCAGCGTCACCAGATTGACGTGCCGCGTCACGCCGGCCGCGGCGCTGAGCATGATCAGGGGCGACGGTGTGAGGCCGCCGTTCGGTCCGAAGTGGTGCTCGGTGAAGACCAGCCCGTCAAGCCCGAGCGCGTCCATTCGCTGAACGAAGGCGAGGCGGTCCGCGTAGAGCCGCTGCCCACGCTCGCGGTCCCACATCCACCCAGGGACCGGGAAGGGCATCGGCGAGTGGTCTGGATGCATGTATGCCATTTGCTGACGGACCCACACCTTCACGAGCGTGCTCCAATCGATCCCGACGGGGGTGCTCCCCTTGTACCAGACGAGTCGCCGGTCGGCAAACGGGGCGACCTCAGCGGACCGGCCCCGCGACGATCCCGCCCAGGCGGGCAAGGGTGGCCTCGGCCTCGCGGGCGATTCGGGCGACAAGTTCCCCGGCCGGCTCGATGCTGTCGATGAGCCCCGCCACCTGGCCGGTCCCCAGGGAGCCGTCCGCGACATCGCCAACCTCGCGGGCGCGGGCGAGGCGCGCCGCGATCTGCGGTCGCTGCTGGCGGACGAGCCACTCGCGGCCGATGAACTCCTCGATGAGTCGGGTGCGGAGGACGCGGTCCATCGCGCCCGGCCACACCCGGCCCTGCGCGATGTCCGGGATGTCGGTCAGCACCGAGTCCGTCCCGTCACTCGCAAGGATCGCCTGCTTGTAGTTCTCGTGAATGGGCGCCTCGACCGTCGCGAGAAACCGCGTGCCGAGGAGGACGCCGTCGGCTCCGAGGGCCAGGGCTGCGGCGAGGCCCGCGCCATCGGCGATTCCGCCCGCGGCGAGGAGCGGTCGCTCCGGCACGGCCTTGGCGCACTGCCGCACGAGGACGACGGTGCCCATTTGGCCGACGTGCCCGCCCCCCTCGGTTCCCTGCGCGACCAGAATGTCCGCGCCCGCCTCAGCCGCGCGCACCGCGTCCCCCGCCGTCGACACCATATGCATGACGAGCGCGCCGGCCTCGTGCGCGCGCGCGAAATACTCGTTGATCCGCTGGTCCGGTCGCGGCCAGGCGAACGAGAGCACGCTCGGTCGGGCTGCGAACCCGGCGGCCAGCGCCTCCTCGCCGGCAAAGGCGAGCAAGAAGTTCAGGCCGAAGGGCCGGTCCGTCGCCTCACGGATTTCCGAGACGCTCGCGCCGATGCGGCCGGCTGGAATGTGCGTCGCGCCGAGCACCCCGAGCCCGCCGGCTTGGCACACCGCGGCCGCCAGCTGGGGCGACGTGCCGACGCCCATCCCACCCAGAGCGATGGGGTGCAGAAGGTGGACGGCTTCCGTAAATCGCGTTGCAAGCACCGCAACCTCCACGCCACATCCGATCGCGGATCGGGCGGCGACGTCACGAGAAAATGCGAGGGATCCAGCGAGGTACGCGCGCCTGGTACTCGACGTAGCGCTGGCCGAACTGGTCGCGCAGGCGCCGCTCATCTTCCTTGACGCGTTGGTTGAACCACCACGCGGTGCCCGCCGCGATCACGGCCCCGAACCACGAGCGCGCGAAGAGCGCCAGGCCAACGAGAAAGATGATGTGCCCGAGGTACATCGGATTGCGTACGACCGCGTACGGACCTGAGGTGACGAGATCTTCCGGCGGTAGGTCAATTCCCGGCCCGCCCCGGCCCAGCCGCCGCCGATACAAGCCACACAGGCGGTATTCGAGATATCCCCAGGCAAGGAGCGGCGCAAATCCCCACGACAGTGCTGCTCTACCGTGCCCGCCGATGAGCTTCGTCCCCAGGACGACGGCCGGATACAGGACGAACGTGCGGTTCGGCGTCCGTCGCAGCAGGTCGCGCGCCCACTCCATCCGCGTTCCTTCCATCGCGTTGGTTCGTCGATCAGCTTACCGCACCCGGCCCGCCCTCCGCCGATGGGCGAAGAAGCGCGCGCAAGAGTCCCGTCGGGCGATTCCGTGCGAGCATGCTTTTTCTTATCCTGTCCGCGCGGCTGGCTCGTCGCGGAACCCCCGCTTTCCTTGACGCGCCTAGATCGAGGCCAGCTCGCGGAAGTCAGCCAGCAAGCTACCGAACGTCCCAGAGGTGAGCATTCCATCCGGTTTCGGGACTCGTCATCCCTGTGATTCGGTTGGAGACGAGGGTTGGCTGTACGTCGTAGAACAGTCCCATGACGTTGAGCACGTCCGTCATGTGATGGATCACGGCTCCCAGGGCGCGAGCGCGCTCTGCTTTCGGCACCGTGGTGAAGTACTTGTCGATGAGGGCGTCCAGATCAGGACTGTCGTAGCGCGAGTAATTGTTGCCCACCCAATGAGTCTCCGGACGCGGCGTCTGGATCGACTGGAAGCCGCGCAGATTGGCGGCCGAGTTGGGCTGGCGCTGCATGCGAAACGCCGGGAAGTTCGCCACGTACTCGCGGTCGTTCCAGCGCTGGGGTGGGAGGACGACGGGGTTCGCGTCGACGCCAATCTGGCGCCACGCGTCTGCCGTCGCGATCATCGTCTTGGATTCGCCGCTGGCCCAGATCTCGACCCCGAGTCGCTGGCCCGTCGCGTCGCGATAGAAGCCGTCCTGGCCGCGACTGTAGCCGACTTCCTCGATCAGGCGCGCAGCCTGGCGTGGGTCATAGTCGTAGCGGACGATGTCATCTTTGATGGCCGCGTACTCGGGATCCTTGGGATTCAGGATCGCGTGGGCGACGTCCGTCACACCGGACTCGATCGTGTCCACCATCTGCTGGCGATCGAGGCCGTACATCACCGCGCGACGGAAGCGAACGTCGGCCACGGAAGCGGGGTTGGGATCGAGAAGCTGCGGGAAGATCACGACCCACGCGTTGGGCGCCATGATCTCCTGACCGTCCGGCCAGGCGTCCCGCGCCTGGAGCGCCTGGTCCAGCGCGATCCCGCGACCCATCGTCGCGTCGACCGCGCCCGAATAGACGGTCGCGAGCAGCGTCGTCGTGTCGAGAATGAACCGCACCTCGATCTCGTCGATCTTCGGCCGGCCGAGCACGTAATCGTCGAATGCCTCGAGTCCCACGCCCGTCCCCGGCGCGAACGACTTGACTCGGAACGGCCCGGTACTGACGAACTCCGAATTCCAGAACGGAAGCTGGGCGAAGCTCGCCTTGTCCGCTAGGTAGGGCGTTTCGAGGATGTGCTTGGGAAGCGGCTGCGCCAGATCCTTGGTGAAAAGCGTGTCGGCCTGGATGAACGGCTGCGACCAGGTGACCGTAATCGTGCGCGCGTCGCTCGCCTCGATCTTGTCGATCAGGGCGAAGGTCGCGTCGCGAAAGACTGGAAGCTCTCGGTCCCTTCCCAGGGTCATGGTGAACAGGAGATCGTCCGTGGTGAAGGGCTCCCCGTCGTGCCAGCGGGCGTTCTCCCGAATGTGCCAGGTTGTCTCCATCGTTCCGTCCGGCAGGAGCTTCCACAGCCCGTTCTCGAGAGATGGAACCGCCTCGGCCAGCTTCGCCTGGGGAACCTTGTCGTCGTCCAGATCCGCGAGCCCGTCGACCAGGAGGTCTTCGACCTCGGTCCCGCCCGGCGACGTGTAGGCGAAGACCGACCGGATGACCTTGAGGTTGAGGACTGGGAGATCGCCCGCGATGCCGATGACGATGCGCTTGGGCGTCGAGGGTCCCGGCGCCGCGCCGCTGCCCGCCTGGGCGGTATCGTTTTTTTGAGCGGGCGCGGCGCAGCCGACCTGGAGCGCGAGGACACCGATGGTCAAGGCGCGATGGATGGGCAGCATCAACTCGCTCCCTGCTTGACCGGCGGGAGCCGCAGCTCGATGCCGTTCCGCTCGAGCTCCGCGTAGTACGCTTCTCGGATGCCCGGCGCCTCGTTCTCGTAGTCGATTTGAAAACCCGTGCCGTAGGGGTCCGTCGTCTGCGACGCCCCGCGCGGGTTGTACATGCTTCCGGTGCCGTAGCGCGCGCCAGAGCTCCGGAAGGCGATCTGGCGCATCGGTCCCTTTCCGGTGTTGAAGTGCTGGTGGAACTCACCGGTCTTGGGCGCGATGACTCCGTACGGTCGTAGGGGCACGCGGCGCGGATCGTTCGCCTCTTCTTCGAAGTACATCAGCTCGTAGCCGGTCCCGCCCGTGCAGATCACGTGCGCGCCGGCCGCGTGGCGATGGGCGGTCGCGTAGGTGCCCTCTCCGACGTCGAGAATGTGCAGTCCCAGAGACGTGCTGGCCATGGAGAGCCGCGCGATGCCGGTGCGCAGACCCTTCTCCTGCCATGCGTCGACCGCGAAGGTGCGCACGTCCGGGATGAAGTTCGTCTCCCACAGGCGCAACGCCCAGTGGGTCGGCTGGTTCGTGTAGTAGTCGTCGCGCTCGGCGCTGTACCGGTCGCGGAATACGTAGGGGTTGTTGAAGATGAAATCGAGGTTGTGATAGTGGTTGATCATCTGGGCCATATTGCTGCCGACCACGAATCGGCACGGCTCGGACCCGGAGGCGTTGAACTCCTGGTGCCACGCATTCAGGGGGATCGCCAGGAGCGACCCCTCGTGCCACTCGACGGTATGTGGGCGTTCACCCGTCTGCCAGATGTTGGTGACGCCGATCCCGCTGATCACCAGCATCGTCGCATCGTACATGTGGTGCTCGGGCTTGAGCTGCCCGCCCGGTGGGATCTCGACGATTTGGAGCGACATGACCTCTTGGTCGGCCAAGCGGGTATACGCGACCTTTCCTCCGCGACGCTCCCAATCGGTCAGCTCGAGGGCGTTGAGGTCCTCGATTGCGCTGCCCTGATAGAGGGGAGCGCCCTCGCTCTCCACGAAGCTCTGGTAGGAGCTCCGCACATACCACCGCGCGAGCTCTTCGGCAGACTTGGTCGGATACGCCTCAGCCATGGCTCTTTTCCTCCGAACCCTGGCCGCCGCCAATGGTCGATCTGCGAGATCGTATCATAGCCCGGCTGATCGGGAAGTTCCGCCCGCGCCGAGCGCCCGAATTTCTCGCGCGGCGGCTCGTGCAGCATAATGATCACGTTCCCGAGGCTGTTGGGCCTCGGTCAGCAGCTGACCAAATGCGGGAGGCCTCGTGATTGGGCGACTGATCGTCGGGAGTCTGGCGGCGGCAATTCTGAGCGTCGCCGCCGTCGTCGCCGGATTCAAGGGCTACCAGGCCTATTTGCGGTGGCTGGTCGCCGAACCGCCGCGGACTGAGGACCAGGCTCCCGACGTGGATCCGAATCGCCGCGCCGGCTCGCTGTCCGAGAGCGGGTGACGAACGTCCGGAAATTCTCCCGGCGCTGCCGCGGCGGGCGGGGGTGGAGGTGCAGCAGTGGCTGACGCGATCTTGAACGGAAATGGCGCCACGACGGACGAGCCGCGCCCTCGCGGCACGAAGGGCCCGCGGTACGAGGCGGCGGCGCTCGGGTTCCGCCACTACTGGTACCCGGGCCTGCTTTCTCGCCACCTGGGGAAAAGACCAGTGGCGATCAAGCTGCTGGGGGAGAACCTCGTCTTCCTTCGTGCTCGCGGGAAGGCGTACGCGCTGCACGATCGATGCGCCCACAAGGGGGTCCCCTTGTCCTACGGCCGCTGCCTCGCCGAGGGCAGCCTCACCTGCGGCTACCACGGATGGACCTACGACGTGGCGTCGGGTGAGTGCGTCGCCGTGCTGACCGATGGGCCCGACTCTCCCGTAGCCGGCAGGTACGGAGTCAAGAGCTATCCGGTCGAGGAGCGCGGCGGCATCGTGTTCGTGTACATGGGCGACGACGATCCGCCGCCGTTGGAAGAGGACGTGCCGGAGGAGGCGATCCGACCGGAATGGACGCAACAGGTCGTCGTGTCCGTGTGGGACGGCAATTGGCGCGCCGCCGTCGAGAACGGCTACGACTCGGGCCACGCGCCCTACGTGCATCGTGACAGCCTGCGCTGGCGCACCGCCGGATCACTCCAGCCCGCGTGGTCTACATTCGCGGGCACCGAAATGGTGGGGCCGTATCTCCGGCAGCGACGCGGGCAGCCGGGCCCTCCGGAGGCCGACTACCCCGTCGTCGGCCATTGGCCGCGCTACGGCTGGCTGCGGCGGCTGATGGCCAGGGTCGGGAAGAAGCCCGGCCGCGAACGGCCGTACCCGAACGAGTTTCGCCTGCCATGCATCATCCACAACAAGTACTTCTATTACACCCACATTCGGTGGGCCGTGCCCGTAGACGAGTACACGACGCGCAACTTCCAGGTCTTGGCGGGCAAATACACGGGGGTGCGGTCCGCTGCATTCTCGCTCCACTACTGGCTGTGGCACCGATGGGTCTTCCACATGATGTTCAATGGTCAGGACGAGTGGATCGTCGGAGCCCTCGACTACAATGCGCCCGAGCGCCTCTACCGACCGGACGGCTCGATCACGGAGCTGCGCAGGTACGTGGAGGCGCACGCGCGGGGCGGCGACCCGACGCTCGGCAGCGGCCACGCAGGGGACGAGCCAGGGGTGGAGTCGGCCGCAATGGCTGAGAGCGCGGCGGTTCGTCCATCGGAACGCCGACGGCCCAGGGCGAAGCCGTAACCGCCGCTTCGACCGTGCGGGCTCGGGACGCGCAGCTCGTCTTTGACGGGAGCTGGCCGACCGGCACACGTTCTGAGGAGGAAGTCCGACGTTGAAACGCTTGTTCGTCGCGGTGCTGCTCTTCGCCGCGCTGCGGATGGTCCTGGCCCGCGTGCGACGGTTCGCTGATCCAGACCCCGGCATCTACGGGCATCCGCGCCGCCGCGACACCTGGACGCGATAGGGATTGTGCAGCACAACGTTGGGCTGGTGGGGACGCTCGTGCTGCTCGCCGCCGGCTGCGGTCCGGCCGCCAGTTCGGAGCGCACCGCACTGGGAGGAACCAGCTCGTCATCCGTGCCGAAGACGTTGACCATCGGGATCCTCCAGGAGCCCACCGACTTCTACGGCTTCGGCGGGAGCGTTGGATTCGGTGGCGTCAGCCAAATACCCCCCATCGCCCTGGATACCCTCGTCGTCCAGGAACCGGGAGGCGCCCTGCGGCCCCAGCTTGCAGCCGAGCTGATCTCCGTGCAACAAGGCACCTGGCGGGTGAATCCCGACGGCAGCATGGACACGATCTGGAAGCTGCGACCGAACATTCGGTGGCACGATGGCGAGCCCTTCACCTCCGCCGACATGTTGTTTACGCTGGCGGTTCGGCAGGATCCGGCCACGTCGCGGACCGTCAGCGGCCGGATCGATTTGGTGCAGTCGGCCAGCGCTCCCGATCCCCAGACCTTCGTGCTTCACTGGTCCGCTCCGTACGCCGATGCCAACCTGGCGGCGGACCTCGAGCCCTTACCGATGCACCTGCTTGAGGAAACGTTCCAGAATCACAAAGACACCTTCGCGAACAGCACCTTCCTCTCAGACCAGTTCGTCGGCCAGGGGCCGTACCGTCTCGTGGACTGGCAGAGAGGCAGCCAGATGGCCTTCACTCGGTTCGACGATTACTATCAGGGCCGCCCCCCGCTGGACCGCGTTGTGGTGCGGTTTCTCGGAGACGCCAACACGATGGTCGCCGGGATTCTTTCCGGGGCGGTCGACATGCTTCTCCCGGTCGGGGTCGATCTGGACGCCGCTGCCGAGGTGCAGCGACAGTGGACGGGCACGGGAAACCAGGTCCGCTACGATCTCACCGAGTCGTACCGCCAAATCGAGCTGCAGTTCCGGCCAGAATACGCTCGGCCAGCGGACGGGCTGATCAACCTGCCGGTGCGGACGGCGTTCTACCAGGCCATCGACCGCCAGAAGCTGGCCGAGCTGTTCGCCCACGGGCTGGCGCCCATCGCTGACAGCTTCGTGGCTCCGAACTCCGCCTTGCGGCCGGCGCTCGAGTCCGCGATCCCGCAGTACCCGTACGACCCGGCGCAGGCGAGCCGGATTCTGGCAAGTGGTGGGTGGACGCGCGGCGCCGACGGCACGCTGGTCAACGCTTGGAGCGGCGACCGGTTCGAGACGGAGCTACGCGCGAGCGACCTCAGCGAGCAGAAGCTGATGAGCGCTGTCGCCAGCCAGTGGCGGGACATCGGGGCGCAGGTCAATGAGGTCGTCATCCCCCCGACCCGCGCCCGCGACCGCGAGTACGGCTCAACCTACGCCGGCGGGCAGTTCAGCGCAGCGTCGCTGGACATCTTGCTCTCTGGGCGGGCTGCCACGAGCGAGATCCGTACGGCTGCAAACCACTGGACGGGCCGGAACCGCTCCGGCTACAGCAATCCGCGTCTCGACGAGCTGGTCAATCGCACGGCCGTGACCATCGATGCTGATGAGCGGACCGAAGTGCTCCGCCAGCTCGTGCAGGAGGAGCGGGGCGACCTCGTCGGCATGCCGCTGTACTGGACAGTGTCACCGGTCCTGCAGGTGAAAGGCGTAAAGAGCCACGGAACCGCTGGCCGCGTGACAACCTGGAATTTCTACGAGTTCGACAAGGAATAGCGGAGGCCGCTCAGGCGAGCAGTCCGAGCACCTTGGCCGGGTTGACCTCCGTCACCACGCGAACCTCATCCTCACTGAGTCCAAACGCGCGCATGTAGCCGCGCATGAGGCGCATGCATTCCACCGAGTTGGGGAAGAGAGGCTCGCCCGCGTCGCTGGAGAGCGTGCAGTGCTCCGGCCCAACGGACCGAATGGCGTCGTACATGCGGGCCGGATCAACGCCCAACAACGGCGACAGCTCGTCGTAGGTGAAGTTGAGCCAGATGCCGGCTCTGGCGAACCGCTGCATCTCCTCTGCCGTCAGGTCGACAAAGGGACTGAAGGGGTGGTCGACAAACGCACGGTCGAAGCCGATCCTCTCAACCTCTTCGGCCATCGCGTCCAGCTCTGGATGGCTTCCGTGGGCGAATGAGAACGGGACGCCGCGATCGGCCAAGAGATGAATGATGTCCCGCACTTCGGGGAGGAGGTTGCCGCGCTCGTCCACGACGCAGTAGCCGATCTTCTTCGCTTCTTCCTCGGGCATGGGCCCTTGGCTTCCGAGACCAACCTTCGTGAGGGTGTTGATGCTATTGAAGATGGGCATCCAGACGGCGTCCACGCCGTCATCGAGCTGTTGGCGCGTCGCTTCCAGGGAGATCGGCTGCGATCCCCGGGCCACGCCCCAGCCGACCCAGATCTTGGTCGGCTCGACGTTTTCTTCGTCGCACCAGCGCCGCAGCGCCTCGTTGAGCCGACGCTTGGTTTCCGCCGGCCGTTGGCCGCCCACGATGGTCTTGTAGAGGATGCCGCCCACCCCGTTCTTCGATGCATGCTTGGCCAGGTCTAGCGCGTCCTGCTGGCCTTCGTGGGCATGGCAGTGCAGGTCAATGGCGCCCGCGACGTTCGGCACAGCAGGGGGGTGCTGAACTTCTTCGCGATATGCCCGCCGCATGGCGTACGACTTCACGTAGCGCGCTTTCGTGGGATCCCAGGGCTCCGACGCTGGATTGGCTGTCACGGAACCTTCCTCCTGGCCTGACTCTGTCTCATCGAGCGTGAACAGCGACGCCAAACCTCAATCCCGAGCGCCGCGGCGTGCCGTGTTGACCAAGTCGTCGGTCAGCTCCCAGTGCTTCAGGGGCCGGCCTTCCGCCAGCGCCTTCATCTCGCGCCGGAAGATCGACCGTAGCAGCACGACGTACGCGTCGGAGCTCCCCAGGTGCTCGTGCTGGCGGTCGCGGATCACGCCCTGACCAACCTGTGTGACATCGTCCTGCAGATTGAACATGCTGATGCCGGGCGGTGGGTCTCGATCCAGGTCGAGCAACCGACGCTTCCCTGCCAGAATCTCGTCGGTGAGGACCGCGCGCGCCTCGTTATCTCCTCCGATGGCATGCTCGCGCGTCGCCCGCTTCTTCTCGGCCTCGTCCGCGCTCATCTGAAACAGCTCGACCTCGAAGCTGATGAGATGCCCATCGTCCACGGGCACTTTGAAGCGAAAGACCTCGGCTTTGCTGCCGTGCCGGGTGCTGCGGATGTTGGGCATGCCGTGCTGGACGATGAGGGTGTGCCCGGGATAGAAGCGATGCTGGGCGATCCCCCAGTTGCTCTCGACGCACTTCACCTCGTCGGCCAGGGTGTATTGGCCGCGCGGGAGATCCGGATCCCGGTGGGTGAACGGCACGTGCTCAGGATCGTTCTCCAGCTCGTTGAAGTAGTTGCACGCGCGCGGCGCGCGGGCCCACTCCAGCAGTCCCTCGCGCTCCATCCGAGGGTAGCGGGGGAGGGGCGGCGGCTCGCCCTCGCCAATGTAGACGAAGATGAGGCCCAGGTATTCCTCAACCGGGTAGCCCCTGATGCGGATGCGATGGGCGAAGGATGGTCGTTCAAGAGGCTGTTCGATACATTGGCCGGTGCCGTCGAATACCCAGCCGTGGTAGCGACAGCGAATGCAGTCCTCCTCGACGAAGCCGGTGGAAAGCTGGGTGCCCCGGTGTGCGCAACGGAAGTCCACCATGTGCGCGGTTCCGCTCTCGCCACGATACAAGGTGAAGTCTTCGTTCATCAGCCGAACCGGTACCGCCCAGCCTGGCTTGAGCTCCTGCGAGATATAGATGGGGTGCCAGAACGTGCGCAGGTAGCGGCCGGCCAGCGTGTCCGGTCCCGTGTGCTCGAAATCTTCGAAATCCGCCTCGGTGTACGTGCGCTGAGCGTGTCTGGCTGTTGTTGTCGCCACCTGTGTCTCCTTCTGAAAACCGCCTATTGCAGGTCCCACGTATGGACGAAGTAGGACGGTGGGTTGATGGGGTTTGCGGGCAGGGGACCCGTGATCCCTGCCCGTACGAGGTACGGGAATGGGTAGTTGTACAGCGGCATGTAGGCGACATCCTCGAGCAAGGCCCGGTTGGCCTCGGCCCAGGCGGCCATGCGGGCGTCTGGCTGGAGGGACTTGTCCACCCGCACGAGCAGCTCGTCGGCGGCCGGGTTGTTGTACCCGTGAACGTTGGTTCCGAACCATCGATTCTGGGCGCCCGCGATCATGGCGCTATTGAAGAGCGCCAGAAAGCCGGTCTGATTGTCCGGCAAGCCCCGGAATGATAGGCCGCTGAAGGTGGCGCCCGCCTGAAGGTCGGCGCCGGGCGCCACGTTGATTTCGAGGTCGACGCCACTGCGCTTCAGCTGTTGCTGCATCACCGCGAAGATGAGGCTGCCGTCGGTAGCTCCTGCCCCCGTTCGATACTGCAGCTGAAAGCGCTCGCCACCCTTGCTGAGCATGCCGTCGGCTCCTTTTTGCCAGCCAGCCTCGGCAAAGAGGGCAGCGGCCCGGGCCGGATCGTAGTCGTAGCGCGGCGCAGCCGCTTCCACCACGCGGCCCAGCGCGCTGTCCGGATAGGTCGTGCTGTTCGTCGGACGCGCAGCGCCCGCGGCGGCCGTCTCCGCAAGCTCGTCCCGATCCAGGGCGTACATCAAGGCCCGGCGGACGCCCACGTCGAGCAATTCCCGCGGGCTGGCATACTCCGGTCGGAACTGCGGCAGCACGTGGCGCGCGTTGTTGGCCTGCATGTCGACGGTTCCGCCGGTCGACTTCCACTCGTGCTGGAGCACTTTGGCGCCCTCGTAGTTGATCGCCCAGAACCCCACGTCTACCTGGCCCGACAAGACGCTGGTGAGCGCGGTGCTCGGATCCGGAATGATCGAGAAGATCACCTGGTCGATCTTGGGCCGACCCAGGAAATAGTCATGGAACGCTTCCAGGGAGATGGAGCGGCCGCGCTCCCACGCCGTCGGCCGAAAAGGCCCGCTGCCGACGAAGACCGCCGGATCGGTGAAGTAGGGGTTGTCGGCGAGGCCGACTCGTTCGGCGGCGTCCAGCACGTGGCGGGGCAGGACGTCCAGCTCCCGTACGCCGGCCACGCCGCCGAGGGAGCTCACGGTCCCCCAGGTGAACACGGCGGTCAGCGGGTCAGGCGTGGCCACTGAGTCGATATATCGGGCGACGCTCTGGGACGCGACGCCGGTCGTGAGGTCCTTGCCGATCTCCCAGGAAAAGCCCAGGTCGTCCGAGGTGAGCGCGGCGCCGTCCTGCCACTTGATGCCCGGCCGGAGCTTCCACGTCACCTCCATGCGTCCATCGTCGAGCACCTTCCAGGTGCCGTCGTCCAGTGATGGAAGGGCGGCCGCCAGCCAGGGCGCGGGCTGGTCCTGCGGGTCGTGGGTGGTTAGATAGGCGTTGGGGAACTCGCGGAAGTAGCGCGACGGTACTGCGGATACCCCGATGATCACGCTGCCGCCGAGCGCCGGCGGCTCCACGGGCAGCGCAATCGTCAGCGCCTTGGGGCCGCTGCGCTGGGCTGGCGCGGCAGGCGTCCCGGGCGCCTTGCTGGGTGATGAAGGAGCCGCACAGGCGGCGAACGCGAGGACCAGCACGCCGGCGACCACGTGGGAGACGACGCCGCGTCGCGAGCGCCCACCGCCCGTCGCGCACATGTTGGCGCGGGCGCGCGGAGCGTTCATTGACCGGTCAACTCGCGACGGCAGGCTGCCAGTCGCGGACGCCGCGGTAGTGCAGGCCCTTCGAGATGGGCGCCAGGCTCGTGATGATCGGCGTCCAGTGATCGCCCTCATCCTCGCTCATGAAGACCTCGCCATCCGTCGTGCCAACGTACAGGCCATAGCCGCCGGGGAAAACGTTCATGGTTACCGCCTCGATGTTGGCGCGGCCGCTCGGGTAGCCCGAGACGTACTCCCAGCTTCGGCCACCGTCGCGGCTGCGCGCGACTCGCGCGTGCGCGCCACCGGGCGACTTTCCCCAGTAGGGCGGCGCCGCGTTCGCACCGGCCGTAAACATCACCTCTGGCCTCTGGGGAAGCATCACCAGGCCGTCTGGGTAGTAGATGCCGTCCGAGGCTGAGCGCCCGTCGTGACCCTCGACGCCGGGCAGCGGCAGCTTTTCCCACCCCTCGCCGGCGTCGACACTGTGGTAAATGCCGCGTCCCGTCGACATGAACACGTCGTTGGGACGGCCGGGCGCCACCATGAGGCGGTGTACGTCCACGTAAAAGCCGCCGCCATTCAGCTCACGCCAGGTCTCGCCGGCATCGGTGCTCTTGAAGGCGCCGCCGACTTCCACCCCCACGTAGATGGTGTTCGGGTCCTGCGGATGGAAGGCGATCGTCTTGACGTGCGCGAGATGGTCGCCGCCCGGGAACGTCCACTCGGAGACGCTGGGGACATCCCGCAACGCGGGCAGGTGCCGCCAGTGTCGGCCCAGATCCGTGCTGACGTACAGCTCGGCTGGCTCCGTGCCGGCGTAGAGGCGCAGCTCGTCGCCCGCCTGAACGTAGTTCAGCGCAAATATTCGTTCGGAGGCGATGCCATCGCTGCGACGTTCCCAAGTTTGGCCGCCGTCATCACTCGCCCAGACGCCGCTTTTTCCCGTGCCGGCGAGGATCGCGCCGCGCGTTGGCTCCACCACGAGCGACTCGATGTGGTTGCCGCGCAGCTCCCGCCGCTTTTCCTGCCACTCCTCGCCAGGGCCGGAGCGCGTGAGGACGACGATCCCGTCGGCAGTTCCGACCAGTAGCTCGGTGGCAGCGCTGTCCTGCTCGTAGAAGTTCCGACCGTTTGGAGAAATCGTAATCGTGGCCATCGCCCGTCCCCCCTTCGATCCGAGATGCATCGCGCAGTATATCGACAAGTCGCGGCTCGTGGGCGGCCATGCGCTGGGCATTGGAGGTGAATTCGTCGTCGCGAGAGCGCGGCTCGCCTCAACCGGAGGTTTGGCCTCCGTTAGGTTGGCTCGGCGACCAGGTTGGCATCGAGATCAAACGCCCACTGGACGCGGTCCTGGGCCAGGGCAGGAAGACAAGGAGGCCGCGAGCTGAGTCTGCTTCAGACCCGGGTGCTCCAAATGGAGCTCTTCTGAGGATCGGGCACGAGCTTCGTTTGGAACGGCACCGCGACTTCTGTTCCTGCCGTGAGCATGATTTCGCTCACTTTCACTCGTGAGCCATCGATCTGGAGCTCCACGCTCGTGTGGTGGGCGGGCAAGGACGCACCCCGATCATCCAGCCACTCACGTACTACTGGCATCAGTGGACCGCAGAAAACAGGTACAGCTCAGCGGCTGACGTGCATCGGCATGATGACGTGGAGGTGGTCGCCGCCGGCCACCGGCTTCAGGAGGCCCGGGCTCGTTGGGCCGGTCACCTCCAGCGCCACCTCGCCCGAGCTCACCGCCTCCAGCGCGTCGCGCAGGTAGCGCACGTTGAAGGCGATCTGCACCTCCTGCCCCTCGACGCTGCCGTCCAGCTGGCCGGCGTTGTCGCCCATCTCCGCGCTGCTGGCCAGCACGTCGATGCGCCCGGGCGTCAGCTCGTCGCCGCTCGGCGACACCGAGATGCGCACGATGTTGGAGTTGTCGCGGCTGAAGACGGCCGCCGTCTTCGTCGCCTGCAGGAAGTCGCCCACCGGCAGCACCACCCGCGTCTGGTAGCTCTGGGGGATGATGCGCTGGTAGTCGGGGAACTGGCCCTCGATGAGACGGGAGACGAGGAGGATCGACGGCATCCGGTCTGGATCGGCCGCCGGATACTGGAACATGACCTGATTCTGGCTCGGCGTCGCGGCGATCTCGACCAGCTCGTCCCCGTCCGGCACGATCCGCGCCAGCTCGGTCAACGCGCGCGCCGGCACCAGCAGGTTGAGGGGCGCCTCCTCCACTTGTTCGGGTAACGGCGCCGCCAGCGGCACCGTGCGCACGGCCAGGCGGAACCCGTCCGCCGCCGCGAGCGTCAGCTGCTCCCCCTTGATCGTCATGAGCACGCCGGAGAGCACCGGGCGCGTCTCATCCGTCGCCGCGGCGAACGCCACCTGGTTGATGCCCGCGCGCAGCGTCTTCGCGCCGATGCGGCACCGCGGCCCCTCCCCCACGGAAGGCACCGCGGGGAAGTCCTCCGCGTCGATCCCGTTGATGTTCGCTTCGTAGCGACCGCATCGCAGGTTCATCGTTTTGGTACCCGGCTTCAATGCCATCTGGATGTCGCCGCCCCCGAGCGACCCGACGAAGTCCGCGAGGAGGTGGGCGGGAAGGGTCACCCTCCCCTCGTCGGCGATGTCGGCGCCGATCCAGGCGCTGATCGCCATCTCGAGGTTGTTGGCCACGAGCTTCAAGCGTCCGGCGTCCGTCGCCAGCAGCACGTTTGAGAGCACCGGGAGCGGACTCTTCGCAGGCACCGCCCGCTCGACGATGGCGAGCCCTTCGGCCAGCGCGCGTTGGGTGCAGACCAGCTTCACCGCTCTTCCTCCTGGTTCGTCGAAGTATATCGTCCGATCGCGTCGCCCTCCGCATACGACCTCGAGCGACACAACGAACCCGGCTCGGTCCGTGTGGCCCCGCCAATCTCGGCCCGGCGCTATTCGCCCGGTCCGTGGACGGAAACCGAAAGAAGCAATCGCATGCCAACTCGCAACGCCGCCATCGCCGACGCGGCGGCGGCCAGCAGCGCATCAGGGACGGCAAGATCGTCGAGCACTGGGGCAACAGCGACGTGCTGGGCATGCTCCAGCAGCTCGGGTAGCTCCCCGGGATGGAGGAGCCCCTACCTTCGGATCTCGGCCAGTCGCTGGGCCAGTTCCGGCGGCGTGTTCAGGATCCCCTCCACAATGGCGAGCGTCTGGTCGCCGGTGTTGGGGTCGATGTCGAGCTTCGCCTGCTGCGCGTCGGCGAGAAACGCCGGGTCGGTGACTGTCGCCCAGTAGGCGTCCTGCAGGGCCTTGAGGCGATCGGCGGGTACGCCGGGCGGGGCGGCCAGGGGCTTCTGCATGGTGCTGGCCGCGGTCCCGGCCCGAATGAGCGCCTTGCTCTGCTCATCCGTCGCCAGGTCTTCCGCTCGCTGCGCGTTCGGGAAGCGCGCCAGCAGATACTCGTCGCGCTGTGGGGCCTGGTAGATGGGCACGGTGACGAAGTTGTTTTCGAGCCACTGGCTGGCGGTGGACGTCACGGACGTCCAGCCCCAACACAGCCCATCGACTTCGTGGCTCTCCGTCGCGAGGCGCACCGGGCTTGATCCCGCGTACCCGCTCACGAGCCGAATGTTCGCGCCCAGCGTCGCCGCGAGGATCTTC
>Ga0070741_10001516_pt1 | contig 70106 bp, 61 predicted proteins | sample Coa_R1_4_FD_66440 | JGI IMG/M metagenome (GOLD analysis project Ga0070741, IMG submission 66440) | Surface soil microbial communities from Centralia Pennsylvania, which are recovering from an underground coalmine fire - Coalmine... | ecosystem: Environmental > Terrestrial > Soil > Unclassified ... | reverse complement strand
TGCATCCCCTACTGGAACGACCCCAAGGGCAACGGCGGGGCCACGTACCACGGTGTGACCGGCAGCCAGATCAACATCGCCTACTGGGTGGAGAACAACGGCGCCAACACGCAGATGGAGCTGGAGCGAGACCTGGCCAACTTCTTCAACAACCACTTCGAGTTCTACGGCCGCAAGATCAACTTCATCGAGGAGAAGCCGGGCCTCGGCTGCAGCTCGAGCGGGAGCACGCCCGGCGAGCGCCAGGTCGCCGACCAGCTGGTCAAGCAGGACAACGCGTTCATCGTGCTGGACTTCTACAACGAGTCCAGCGAGTGCTTCATGGACGAGGCGGCCAAGGACGGCGCCATCGCCGTCGACGCGTCGCCCTACTTCAGCGAGGCGCAGATGGAGTCGTACGGCCCGCTGATGTGGTCGTACTACGAGAGCGCCGACAAGGAGGAGAGCGACACCGGCGACTACGTGTGCCGGTCGCTGGCGGGCGGGCTGGCGACGCACGCCAGCGGGCAGAACGTCGGCGTCACCCCGCCGCAGCCGATGAACCAGAGCAAGCGCAAGTTCGGCTCCATCCTGGAGTGGGACGCCGACGGCGCCCAGCCCATGACCGACCAGCCGCTCAAGGATGCGCTGGCGCGCTGCGGCGTGACCCTGGCCGACTCGGTGCTGATGCCGGCGCAGCGCAACCCGGGCGGCGGCTACGCGGACGAGGAGAACCCGCAGGCCTTCCAGCAGGTGATGGCCAAGTTCCAGTCGGAGGGCATCACCAGCGTCGTGCTCTTCGGGCTCCCCTGGCTGGAGCAGTTCTTCGCCAGCGGCGCCGACAGCCAGCAGTACCACCCCGAATGGATCATGCCGGCGACGATGTGGGGCAACGACTACGACCCCATCCCGCGCCTCTTCTGGCCGGACTCCGACCAGCGTGCCAACCAGCTCTTCGGCCTCAGCTGGGGGCCGCGGCAGGTGGCCTACGCGGCCAGCCCGGCGCAGTGGGCGGTGTGGGACACCGACCCGTCGTACGTGTTCCCCACCGCGTCGAACTCGGGCGCGACGGCGTTCATGCACCTCGAGCTGACCTACCACGAGCTGCTGCTCGCCGCCGCCGGCATCCAGATGGCGGGGCCCAACCTCAATCCCACGACCTTCGAGCAGGGCTTGGAGAGGACGCAGTTCCCCAACCCGCCGAGCTGGCAGCAGGAGGGAGCGGTGGGCTTCCCCGGTGTGCACTACATGACCCAGGACGCCACCGTCTGGTGGTGGAGCGAGACGGCGCCGAGCGTGTATCCCGACGAGGGACCCAGCGCCATGTGCTACGAGCAGCACGGTGCGCGCTACACCGGGGCGACCTTCCCGCGCGGGCCCGGTGACGACTACTTCACGTCCGCGTGCGACGGCGGGAGCCGGCCACCGTGATGCAGCTCGACGCGCGGCGGTGGCTGCGCAGCAACCTCGACCTGGTGGTGATCGGCGGCGCCTTCCTGGTGTTCGTCGTCGCCGTGCTGGCGCGCGGCGCGGCGCCCGTCGGCATCGTCGCGCTCGGCGTGGCCGGTGCTGCGCCCGTGGCGCTGCAGGCGATCGGCATCGTCCTGGTGCTGCGCTCCGACCGCATCCTCAACTTCGCCCAGCTCCAGGTCGGCGCGGTCGCCGGCTTCCTCTTCTTCGAGCTGGCCCGCCACGCCCAGGGCGTGCTGCTGGTGCGGGAGATCTGCGGCGGCTGCTTCCCCACCGTGCAGGGCGACAGCGCCGTGTTCCAGTCGTCGCCTGCGCAGTTCACCAGCCAGCTGGTGGCGCCCGCGGCCCACGGTCGCTACGACCTGATGCTGGCGGTCAACTTCTGGGTGAGCCTGCTCGTCTCATTGGTGGTGGCGGCGCTGCTCGGCTACGTCGTGTACGCCGTCGCGGTGTGGCTGTTCCGCAGCGCGCCGCGACTCATCGCCACGGTGGTCACCATCGCGGCGGCGCAGCTGCTCGCCACCGCCCCAGCCGCACTGCAGCTCCTCTTCCAGGACAACGACAACCTGCTCGGCCACATCCCCGTGCCGCTCCCGATCTCGTCGGTGCGCGTCGCCTGGGGGCAGCAGGCGGCGGTGTCCATCCCCATCGGCAGCCTGATGGCGCTCATCGTCGCCGGCGTCGCCTGTGCGGTGATCGCGGCGCTGCTCTGGCGCAGCCGAATCGGCATCGCGGTGCGCGCGGCGGCTGAGGACCCGTCGCGCGCGCAGACGCTCGGCATCTCCATCGTGCGCACATCCGGGTCGGTCTGGGCGCTGGCCGGGCTTCTCTCCGGGCTCGCCGTCGTCCTCCCCGCCATCTCAACGCAGGGCGCCGGGCTGAACAACGGCGCGGTCGACGCGGGATCGCTGCTGGTGGTGCTCGCCGCGGTCGCCATCGGCCGGATGACCAGCATCCCCATGGCGGTGGCCGGCGCCATCGCGCTGGGCATCGTCTCCAAGGTGATGCTCTGGATGCTGGGCACCCAGGCACCGTTCGACGCCGTGCTTCTCGGCGTCATCGGCGGCGCCTTCCTGCTCAGCCACCGCCGTCGCGAGTCGCGCGCCGAGCAGGAGTCGGGCGCGGCCTACCTGGCGGCGAAGGAGGTGCGCCCCATCCCGCCGGAGCTGCGCCACCTCCCCGCGGTTCGCGGGCTGGTGCGCTGGACCATCGTGCTCCTCGTCGCCCTCTTCGCCGCCGTTCCGCTGATCGCCGCGCCGGGACAGACGTCGATCTGGTCGCTGCTCTTCATCGAGGCGATCGTGGCGCTGTCGGTGCTGGTGCTCACCGGCTGGGCGGGCCAGGTGAGCCTCGGCCAGTTCGCCTTCGTCGGCATCGGCGCGTACGTCGCCGCCATGCTGCGCGATCGCATCGGGCTCGACATCGTGCCGTGCGTCATCGCGGCCGCCGCGGTCGGCGGCGTCGCGTCGGTGCTGATCGGGCTGCCCGCCCTGCGCCTGCGCGGCTTCCACCTCGCGGTCAGCACCCTCGCCTTCGGCCTGCTGGTGTCGACGCTGGTCCTCGACCCCACCTTCCTGGGACGCTGGCTGCCCAGCGGCGTCACCCGCCCGTTCTTCCTCGGCCTCGACCTCGAGGACGAGCGCTGGTTCTACTTCTTCTGCCTGGCCATGCTGGCCATCGCGGTGCTGCTGGTGATCGGGCTGAAACGCGGGCGCATGGCGCGCGTCCTGGTCGCCTGTCGAGACAACGACGCGGCGGCGCAGTCGTTCGGCGTCAACCTGGTGGTCGCCCGGCTGCAGGCGTTCGCCATCTCCGGCGCGCTGGCGGCGGGCGCGGGTGGGCTGTTCGTGTTCCACGAGCATGCCGTCGACCCGGTGTCCTTCATCCCCGCGGTGAGCATCACCATCTTCCTCATCGCCGTCGTGGGCGGGCTCGGGTCGATTGCGGGACCGCTGCTCGGCACGGCCTTCTTCGGCTGCCTGCTGCTCTTCCAGAACCCGCTGCTCACCACCCTGGGAACGGGCGCGGGGCTCATCGCCGTGCTGCTGCTCTCGCCCGGCGGCCTGGTCACCGCCGTGTTCGCGGCACGCGACGCCATCCTGCGGCAGATCGCCCGGCGCCATCGCATCGCCGTCCCCAGTCTCGACGGACCCCGCAGGACGGACGGGGATTCCGATCGCATCGTCCTGCCGCCACTGCGCCGCGAGTCGAGCGGTGCGGCGGCGCTCGTCCCCGTCCGCTACCGGCTGGAGAACGGCTGGAAGAAGCTCGCCCAGAATCGATGACAGAAGAGGTCAGCTGACTTGAGCATCACCATGAGCAAACCCGTCCCCACGATGACCCCCGGGCTCTTCCGGGAGACCTTCGAAGCCGTCGTCGCCAACATCGGCAGGGTCATCAAGGGCAAGGACCCGGTGGTCCGCACCGTGGTCATCTGCGTCCTCGCCGACGGCCACGTGCTGCTCGAGGACCTGCCGGGCACCGGCAAGACGATGCTGGCGCGATCGCTGGCCCAGAGCATCGACGCCGGCACCTCGCGCATCCAGTGCACGCCCGACCTGCTGCCGTCCGACGTCACCGGGTCGAGCGTCATCGACCTGCAGACGCGCCAGTTCACCTTCCGCCCCGGCCCGGTGTTCACCAACATCCTGCTCACCGACGAGATCAACCGGGCGACGCCGAAGACCCAGTCGGCGCTATTGGAGGCGATGCAGGAGCGCAACGTCACCGTCGACGGCGTGACCCATCACCTGCCGCGCCCCTTCCTCATGATCGGGACGCAGAACCCCATCGAGCTGGCCGGCACCTTCCCCCTGCCCGAGGCGCAGCTCGACCGCTTCATGTTCAAGCTCTCCCTCGGCTACGCCGACATCGAGGCCGAGATCGAGGTGCTCGACAGCAACTACTCGCAGGAGGCGATCGAGTCGCTGCAGCCCGTCTGCACCCTGGAGGACGTGCTGGCGATGCAGGAGTGGGCGCGCGGCGTGGAGGCCTCCGCCGAGGTGAAGCGCTACATCGCCGAGCTGGTGCAGGCGACGCGGCACGACGCCTCGCTGCTGCTGCCGGCCTCGACACGCGCCTCGCTGGCGATGATGCGGGCAGCGCGGGTCGTCGCCGCCTCGAGCGGGCGCGAGGACGTGATGCCCGACGACGTGCAGGCGATCATCAAGCCGGTGCTGGCGCACCGCATCTCGCTGACCCCGGACGCCGAGCTGCGCGACGAGACCATCGACAAGGTGATCGACCGCCTGCTCAACCGGGTCAAGCCGCCGATCGGAGTGCGGACCTCCGCGTAGCCGATGCTGAACCGACTCGCCGCACCCAGCTCCGGCGCGCTGCAGGCCGTCGAGCGCCGCACCGGGGTCACCCTCGGCGGCCTGGTGGCGCTGGCGCTTGCCGTGCTCGGCTGGCTGCTGGCGAACGCCGTCGGCGGGCGCGCGCTCTACCTCGTGGCCTACGGACTGGTGCTGCTCTTCGCGGTGGCCGTGGTGCTGGCGCGGCGCCAGCGGCGCGTCGAGGCGGTGCGCTCACGGCTGCCGCGCCGCGCCCGTGAGGGGCAGCGCCTGCGCTGCGAGCTGACCCTGACGGCGTCGGCGCGTGCCACGACCTTCGTGGTCGAGGAGTCGCTGCATCCGCATCTCGGCCGCACCGTGCGCTTCCCGGTGCTGTCGCTCTCGCCGGGGCAGGACCTCAAGCACACCTACGAGATCCGCCCGCGGCTGCGCGGCGTGTACCGCGTCGGCCCGCTGGTGGCGGAGTTCAAGGACCCCGTCGGCCTGGCGCGGCGGCGGCAGGTGCTCTCCGAGCCCGTGGAGATGATCGTGCATCCCTCCACCGAGGTGGTGTTCGACCGTCCCCTGACGCGGCAGTTCGAGGAGCCGCCGCTGCGCCCGCCGCTGTCGAAGCCGTGGCCGGAGGGCTTCGAGTTCTACGGCATGCGCGACTACGTCCCCGGCGACGACATGCGCCGCGTCGTCTGGCGGGCCTTCGCGCGCACCGACCGGCTGCTCGTCCGCGAGTTCGAGCAGGGCATCTCCGACCGCGTCACCGTCGTGCTCGACAACGATCGCAACTGGCACTCCGCAGGCGACCCGTCCGACACCTTCGAGTCGGCGGTGCGCGTCGCCGCTTCGGTGGGCGTGCAGCACATCAAGGACGGCATGTCGGTGCGCCTGATCAGCAACGACGCCGAGCTGGGCGCGCAGTTCCGCGGCTCGCGTGCCCGCATCGACTACCTCGACCGCCTGGCCGCGGTGGCGATGTGCGGCGAGCCGCTGCACCACGGCATGGAACGGCTCATCCGCGGCGGCCGCCGCGACGCGCACGTGGTGTGCATCACCTCGCACTTCGACGCGCGCTCCGCGGGCCTGGCCGGGATGCTGGTCAACGCCGGCGCCTCGGTGTCCGTGGTGGCCATCGTCTGGGACGAGTCGGACCCGGCCTCGGTGCACCGCGCGCGGGAGATCGGCGCGCAGGTGGTGCGGGTCAAGCCGGGGACGCCGCTGGCGCCGCTCTTCCGCGCGGCGCTGCAGGTGGCCGTCAAGCAGTGATGGTGCGAGGCCAGACCGTGCAGGTCGTCGAACCCGAGAGCGCAGCAGCGGCCGCCGTCGCGGACGACGTCGTCATCGACGCCGCGGCGCCGCCCGTTGCGCAGGACGCCGCTGCGGAGACCCGCCACGTGCCGGTGCTCAACACCGTGCTGGGCACCGCCTGCACCTCGGCGGCCGCGGGCTGGGTGCTCGCGGGAGTGTTCAAGGACTTCGCCGCCGCGCATGCGGTGGCGCTGCTCGGAGTGGCCCTCGGGTCGGGTTTGATCCTGCTCTCCTACCGGCTGCGTCCTCCCGCGCTGATCCAGTTCCTGCTGGTGCCGCTGGCGCTCGCCGCCGGCGCGCTGCTGATCGCGCCCGACGCGCACAGCGGCGCCTCGATGCCTGACCTCGTCATCGAGGCGGTGCGCCAGGGCGGCCTGCTGCAGCCGCCCATCTCCTTCGACCCGGGCTGGCGCTTCATCGAGGTGGCGCTGTGCGTCCTGGTGTCGGGCGGCGCCGCGTCGTTCGCGGTGGCCAGCGACCGGCCCAAGCTGGCCGTGATGGCGCCGCTGCCGCTGGCCTTCGCCGCTGCGCTGATCCAGCCGCCGGGCGCGGAGGTGCCGTCCGTCGCCGTCGGCGTGGTGCTGGGCGTGATCGGGCTGACCCTGGCCGAGGGCGCCGAGCTGGCGCGCAGCGGCGTCACCGGAGCAGCCTTCGAGCTGCGCCGGGTCGGCCGCGCCGGGGTGATGGCGGTGGGCCTGGCGGTCGTGCTGGTGATCTTCTCGACGGCGGGCTTCCTCTTCCCCCAGCCCAGCAGGGACCACGTCATCCCGCCGCAGAAGCCGCCCGTCCCGCCGCCGGTGGCCGACACCGTGCTGTTCCGCGACAGCGGCGTGCAGGGCAACGTGCTGCGCATGGGAGTCATCGACATCTACGACCAGAAGCAGCAGGCGTGGCTGCTTCCACCGTACGACCCGACCACGCTGAAGCACTACGACTCGCCGAGCCACGTCGGCGGCGCACCGCCCAAGGGCACGCCGACGTACACGGTCAGCATCGACGTGGCCAACCTCCCCGGCCACTACCTGCCCGTCCCCGCCGGCGCCTATCTGGTCAACGGCCTGCACGCCGCGGTCGACGTCGACCCGCGCACCGGGACGATGAAGCTCAGCGACCAGCGCGCCGAGCCGGGGCTGCGCTACGACGTCACCGCGCCGGTGCTCCCCAGCGGCGCGCAGCTGGCCAAGGCGGGTGCACCGCCCGCGTCGATGCAGCAGTTCCTCGACGCGCCGGCGCCGCCGGCGGCGGTGGCCGACGTTCTGGCCGCATATCGCCAGAACGTGCTCAAGAACGGCGGGACCGAGGACGCCTACGACCGGCTGCAGTTCCTGCGCACCTACTTCCTCACCCACGTGGTCGCCGCCGGGGAGGGCGTGCCCCAGGACCTGCCGGTGCAGAGGGTGGTCGACGAGCTGAACGGCGGCAACGCCACGCCGTACGAGATCACCGCGTCGGAGGCGCTGCTGGCGCGCTGGGCCGGGGTGCCCGCGCGCGTCGGCTACGGCTACTACGGCGGCGACCCCGGTCCCGGCAACACGCTGGTGGTGCATCCGCAGCACGCGGCGATGTGGCTGGAGGTGTACTTCAACGGCTACGGCTGGGTGCCTCTCACCGGCGTGCCGCCGCACGCGCAGCGCAGCACCGACACCAAGCCGAAGAACACCAACCCCTTCATCCGCGACTCAGGCCGCCTCTCGCTGCTCGTCTACGTCCCCGAGGAAGTCCCGCAGATCACCGCCCTCTACCAGTACGCGCAGTGGTACGCGGTGCGCATCGTGCCCACCGCGCTGGCGCTGCTGCTCGCCTTCGCCGTCTTCCCGTGGCCGGTGAAGCTGCTCCGCCGCCAGCGACGGCGGCGCTGGGCGCGCGGGCTCGGACCGGGCGCCCGGATCACCGTGGCCTACGCGGAGTGGAGGGACCTCGCCGACGACCTCAACCTGGGCGACCCCGGCGCGACACCGGTGCGCTTCCTCGACCACTTCGCACCCGACCCCGCCCTCGAGGAGTTCGCCTGGCTGGCGTCTCGCGCCCTCTGGGGCGACCTGCGGCGCGACCTGCGCGCCGCCGACGCCGACGCCGCCGAGCAGCTCGGCGCGACGCTCAGCGCGCGGCTGCGCATGTCACAGCCCGTCACCAACCGCCTGATCGGTGCCATCTCGCGCGCCTCGCTGCGCCATCCCTACACACGCGAGATCCCCAACCTGTGGCCGCAGCCGTCCGGGGACGGCACGGCGCACGCCGGATGGCGCGACCGCCTGCGCGCCCGGCGCCGCGCCCGCCGCCTGCGCCATCGCATCGCCTCCAGTGCGACGCTGCTGATGCTGCTGCTCGCCTTCACGGCATGTGGCGGCCCGGCCGCGTCGCCGCCGGCGCGCCACCTCCCCACCAGCGTGGCGCCCACCGGCATCGGTGCGCTCACGCTGCATCGCGAGACCACCGCGGAGGCCATCTACCGGCACGACGCCAACGCCATGGTCACGCTGGGGGAGGTGTACTCCATCCATCACGACGTTCTCGTGGAGGGGTCGTTCCAGCTCTCGCTGCTCAAGCCGCAATACACCACCGACGACCTCGTCGAGTCGATGACGCAGCACTGCGCCGCCAATCCCGACGACTGCCCCGGGCACGAGATCGTCAAGACCATCCAGAAGAACCTGACCTCGGGCAACGGCGGGGGACAGCGCCTCTACTGGCACGGCGAGCGCTACTACTCGTTCCAGCTCCCGGGCCAGCGCCTCTTCCTCTGGTTCCCGCCGCACACCGAGACCATGGCGGTGATGGTGCTGCGCGACGAGTTCGGCGCCCGCGCCATGCAGGGAACGGTGCAGGCGCTGATCGACTTCGAGAACGGCCGCCCGATGGCGGCGCCGGAGACACCCACCGTGGAGCAGGAGATCCAGGAGGACGCCGTGCCCGGCACCACGTCGCAGCCCGCCGCATGAACCGCGCCCGCCGTGCAGCAGCACTGCTGCCCCTCCTGTGCGCGCTGGCCGCCTGCGGCCCGTCCACGTCGATCGACGCCAACCTCAACGGGCAGCCCGCCAACGTGCTGCTGGGCGGCAGCCTGCCCTCGCCCACGGCGGTCGCGGCGCTGCCCAACCTCAATCCCATGGCCACCTTCCCGGGCTTCCTGCAGCCGCCCCCGCCGGTGAGCTACCCCCACGCGGTGGCGCTGCCGTCGATCTCCTTCGCCACACCGAACCCCTGTCCACCCGCCGACCCGCGCGCGCCGGCGCAGGTGGCCCTGAGCAGCCAGCCGGAGGCGCCGCCCGCCAACGGCTCGTACCACTTCCACCAGTCGGGGCAGGTGCAGTACACCGCGCCGGCCAAGAGCGTCGTGCCCGCCGCGCCCGACGTCGTGCGCACCGTGCAGAGCACCCCGATGACGGCGCAGGGTACCTTCACCTACCAGACCAGCGAGACCGAGGGAACGGTCACCCAGGTCACCAAGTTCCTCGTCGACCCCGCCGGCGTCGACGTGGCCAGCGCCGCCGCCGCCGAGGGCGCCGGGCTGTACCTCACCGAGATCGACGGCTACGCGCCCACGGGCAACGACCAGTTCGTCCCGCAGAACCCGGTGCAGCTGCTGGCCTTTCCCGCGGCGGCGCAGGTGGGCACCACCTTCAACGTCGACGGCGTCGACGGCACCCACGAGCTCGCCCTCAAGGGGACCGGCACGGTGGTCGGCGCAGGTCGCGTCGACGCCTGCGGCAGCGTCATCTACGCGTACCAGGTGACACTCAGCGCCGAGCTGATCGGCCCCTCCAGCGACGTCGGCCTCGACGCCGCCTACTGGATCGCCCCGCAGTACGGCGCCATCTCGGTACAGGACTCGGTGACGTGGGCGACCAAGCCGAGCAACCCGACGCAGTACACCTCGACGATCGAGGCCACCATCTCCGAGCTGCCGGGCGGTGCGGAGCAGTGAGAAGGACGTTCCCCGCGGCGATGCTGGCGGTGGCCCTCCTGCTCTGCGGCTGCGGCAGCGGTGGCGGTGCGCTGCTCGTCAGCAGCAGCGGGAGCGGGCCCGACGAGACGTTCGTCTTCGACCCGCAGGGCGCCTGGTCGGTCGACTACAAGTGGGACTGCACCTCCGCGGCGCTGCGCAATCCCGCGCTGCAGCGCGCCTTCAGCTGGGACATGCTGAACGGCGACGACGACACCCTGGTGGCCACCAACCCGCATGTCGTGGTCAAGGGCATGAAGGGCAACGGCACGCTGGCCTATCCCATGGCCGGCGCGTACTACATGAAGATCACCTCCGGGTGCGACTGGGTGGTGCAGGTGAAGGAGGCGAAGCGATGATCAGCCCGTCGGTGGTCAGCGAGCAGCAGCGCCGGCAATTCGTCGACGAGGGATGGTTCCTCCTCGAGTCGGTGATCCCTCAGGAGCATCTCGAGCTGCTGCGCGCCGAGCTGCAGTCCGGCATCGAGGCCGTCGACCGGCACATGGACGAGCTCGGCACCGACGTGTGGGACATCAGCCACCGGGGCAGGCGCTACTTCATCGGCAACGTGCACCAGACCCAGCCGCGGGTGAACGAGTTCCTCTTCTCCGACCTCATGGCCGACGTCTGCCGTGCCACCCTGGGCGGGGACGTCTGGCACTTCTTCAACCAGTACGTGGTCAAGGCCGCCGAGGTGGGCATGACCTTCGAGTGGCACCAGGACTCCGGCTATGTCGCCAAGGTCAAGTCGACGCCACACCTTCCCTACCTCTCCTGCTGGTGCACCCTCGACGACGTCGACGAGGACAACGGCACCGTCTACCTGCTCCCCTTCTCGCGCGCAGGCAGCCGCGAGGTGGCCGACCACCGGCGCCTGGCCGGCAGCAACGACCTGCTCGGCTACTTCGGCGACGACCCCGGCGTGCCCGTCATCGCGCCCGCGGGCAGCATCGCCGTCTTCTCCAGCGTCCTCTTCCACCGCAGCGGCCCCAACCGCACCGGAGCGCCGCGGCGCGTCTACCTGGCGCAGTACTCCGCGGAGCCGCTCATGCAGGACGACCCGCCGGACCTCCCCGTGCAGAACGCCGACCCCTTCCTGCGTGACGGGCGCCGGGTGGTGGCCGTGCCGGGGTAGGTCGGCCCCGTGCCCTTGCGCCGGACGGCGCCTGATAGTTAACATCACTTCCCAACTATGGTTGGAAGGGCTCGGCAGGCGGGCCGGCGTTGACCGTCGCCGCGCGGCTGCGCGTCGTCGAGGGGCGCGGCTGGGCTGAACGGCCGCCCTGGCCGGTGCCGCCGGCGCCTCTCGCGGGCAGCACCCTGCTGGAGCACCCGGGCGTCAGCAACCGCTACCACCGCTTCCCCCTGGCCGGGCTGCCCGAGCTGCACTTCGTCCAGCGCATCGCCACCAACCGCGCGATGACGCGCTTCTTCGCCTCGCACCGGCACGAGACCATCGAGATCACCTACCTGGAGCGGGGATGGCTGGAGTGGTGCACCGAGGAGGGGACCCGCGAGATCTCGGGCGGCGAGGTGATCGTCTCCCATCCCGGCGAGCTGCACGGCTTCGCCAACGGCATCCTCTCGCCCTGCACCCTCCACACCGTGCAGGTCGACGTCGAGGAGCCTCGCCAGGAGGGCCGCACCTACCTTGGCCTGCCGCCGTCCGAGGCGCGGATGCTGGTCGAGGCGCTGCGCACCCTGCAGGCGCGCCACTTCGCCGCCGGCAGCGACCTGGCGGGACGCTACCACCGCCTCCTCGACTGCCTCGACCAGCGCGGCCACCTGGCCACGCTGCGCGCCCGCGCCCTCCTGCTCGAGCTCCTCCTGGCCGTGGTCGACGCCTCCAGCCGCGCGGCCGGCGAGCGCGAGCGCTCCGAGCTGGTGCAGCGGGCCGTGGACCTCATCGAGGCGCGTCTCCGCGAGCCACTGGAAGTGTCAGACCTGGCCAGAACTCTGGGCTGCAGCGTCTCGCACCTGGCCACCCGCTTCCGCCGCGAGACGGGCATCCCGCCGGCGCAGTACCACCTGCGGCGGCGCATCCGCGAGGCCTCGCGCGCCCTGGCCGGCGCCGGCAGCATCACCGCGGTCGCCTTCGACTTCGGCTTCGCCTCCAGCCAGCACTTCACCACCGCGTTCCGGCGCGTCACCGGGATGGCGCCGCGCGACTACCGGCTCACCCTGGCCGAGGGCGTGGCACCGCGCCCCGGGCTGGTGCTGGCAGGCTCCTGAGCCACCGCGCGCCCGCGGCGGCGTGTCTGAAACGTGGCAGCAGCAATGTGCAAGACGCCGCCCGGTGCCCGCGTGCACAGTGGCCGCTCGAAGCACAGGAAGGAGGTATCGAGTCGTGCGACGCGCCGCCCTGCTCATCGGTGTCATGCCGCTGCTGGCCATCACCGGGATCCCCACCGGAACCCGGGCTGCGGCGGAGACGCCCGCATCCGCCTCGACCGGGCCGCTCGGCCCCCACAGCGCGCGGGACGTGACGGCTGCGCTCGACGGCGCCTCCGGTTGGGCCGTGCAGCGGCCGGCTGCGACCTCGCTGAGCGCCGCTCCGCTGGTCGCTGCGAGCGGCGCTGTCGCCCTGCAGGGAAGCGCGGCGGCGGCCGACGGTCCGCAGTACCTCGTCGGCCGCGTCACCGGCACGCCCGGACGGCAGGTGGAGGTCACCCTCGACGGCACGCCCTCGGCGCCCATCACCCTGCACAGCGCGTCGCAGGCCTTCGGCGTCACCGCACCGCACCCGGACTCGGGCACCGTCGACGTCGCCGTGGTGGCGCTCGGCGCCTGGGCGCCGGGGGACTCGCTGGACGTCACCGGCGTCTCGCTGGGGACGAGCGGCCCCAACGTCACCTCGCTGCAGGCCGGCACGCGCGAGGTGCTGCTCAACGGCCAGCCCTTCACCGCCAAGGGCTACGTGTACGGCGACTCGCCCATCGGAACTCCCGGGCCTTTCGGCGTCGACGGCTGGGCGGACTTCCCCGCCGACTGCCAGACCGACGCCGCGCTGCTGGGCGGCGCCGGCGCCACGCTGATCCGCCTGTTCACCGCCTTTCCGGATCCGGCGCCCACCCAGAGGCAGACGCAGTGTCTCGACGCCTTCGCCGCCAACGGGGTCGGGGTCGAGTTCGACCTCTTCCCGCCCATCGGGATGAACCCCGGGACCGCCGGCTTCATGACCGAGTTCCCCACCCAGATCGCCCAGCAGATCTCCGGCTGGAAGGACAACCCAGCGACGCTCTTCTGGGAGCTGGAGAACGAGGTCGAGGGAAGCGGTGACTCGACTCCGGCCGCGTGGTACGGCAGCGCCGGCAACCCCGGGCAGCTCAACACCCTGGCCGCCGACGTGCGCGCCGACGACTCCAACCACCTGGTGGGCACCGGCGTCACCTCGGGCGGTCCTGGCGGCTGCCTCGGCTGGATTGCCTCCTCCGACGCCCCTGAGCTGCAGTTCTGGGGACTGCACCTCTACGGCGATGACGCCCATCTGGCCACCCGCTCCTGCACCCTGAACGGCACCACCGCATCGACCGAGGCCACGGCGGCCTCGGCCACGACCATCCCCGTCATGGTCGAGGAGTTCGGCGTCGACCGCTACTTCTGCACGCCGGGATTCGGCGGCTGGTGGGTGCAGTGGCTGCTGCCCGTCAACGTCTCGGGGACGGCCTACGCCTGCGCGACACCAGGCAGCTTCGAGGACCAGGCGGACCAGGCCAGCTACCTCAGCACCGCCTGGAGCGACATGTCGCCGTACCTGTCGGGATCGTCCAACCAGCAGGCGCCGTTCTTCGGCGGGCTCGACTGGGAGTACGCCGACAAGTGGTGGGGCACCGAGGCGTCCGTCTTCGACCCGCTGCCCGCGACCCCGTGGACGCACGAGACCGACGCGGTGCAGGGCTCGGTTGGCCAGCTTCCCAACGACGGCGGGTGGCTGGTGCCCGAGTTCTTCTCGGTCAACGACGCGCTGACGCCGGGCGACACCGGCGAGCGGGTGAGCACCCTCGGCTTCGACGCCCTGGAGCAGGGCTGGCTCGGCACCTCGCTGCCCACCATCTCGGCGGCGGGCGCGGCGCTCAGCGCCGCCTGTCCGGCCGTGACGGTGACCTGGACGACGTCGGCGGCGATGACCTCGCAGGTCGACGTCGGGCCGCGCATCGTGCAGTCCGCCGACGGGCAGATGACCAGCGACTCGACGTACTACATGCAGGCCGTCGACGATGCCACCGCGGTGACCTCGCACCGGGTCACCCTGTCCGGACTGATCCCCGGCCAGGACTACCAGATCACCGTTCGCTCCTTCACCTCGTCGGGCGAGAGCGTCACCACCACGCCGCTCGACGTGACCTGGACACCGGCGGTGCCGCCCAGCGTGTCCACCGCGTGCCCCGCGCCCAACATGCCGCCGCTGCCGGCGGCGGTGACGGCCTTGCTCGGCTCCGCCTAGGCTCCCGGCGGCGTCGGGGTCGCTCCGCCGCCGCCGCCACCACCGTAGCCGCCGGGCGGCTCGCTGGTGTTGAGCGTCGACCACGCGACCGAACCGGCGGGCGCGCTGGTGCTGGGCGCCTTGCCCCAGCTGCTGTAGGTGGTGGTGCTGGTCAGCGACACGTTGCCGGCGCTCACCGTGGAGACGTAGTTGATCGGCAGGTGGCTGCTGGCGTCGACGTCCATCGTCGCGGTGCCGGCGGGCACGTCCTGGTGCGCCGGCACGCCGCCGTGGATGCGGACCGCCTTGACGCCGTTGTCGTCGACCTGCTCGGTGGAGCTGGCCACCATGGGCATCTCGGCCGCCTGGTCGGCGCAGGTGATGCCGGGCTGGAGCACGGTGTACGGACCGTCGCCGCGCGCCACCGAGACCCACTTGCCGGCCACGTTGGGCGCGTCGGCGGGAGCCACGCCGAGCTGGTCCTCGGCGGCGGGCGCGTTGCCCTTGAAGTAGACGACATCGTTGGCCAGAACCAGGTCGAACTGCTCGGCGCCGAAGCTGGAGGTGACGGTGATCGACTGCGTGCCGTTCGACTGGCCGGCGTCGCCGGTGGTCTTCTGGTCGCCCGCGCCGGTGGTGACCGCGACGTAGTGCACGCCGGCGGCGGCGCGGGTGGCGGCGAGCGCCTGCGCGTAGAGCTGGCGCGCCTGGACGGCGGCGGGACCGTTGGGCACGGGCGTCGCCGAGGGTGTGGCGCCGCCGCCGCCGGCCGTGCTTCCGGAGCTCTGGTTGCCGCGATTGCCCAGGGCGATGGGCAGCGCCACCCCGACACCCACCAGGATCCCCGCGGCGATGGCGACGGCCGCCAGCCTGCCGGTGATCCAGGGCCGCGGCGGCGCCACCGGGGCGGGCGGCCACTGCTGCTGGGGCGGCGTGTACGGCCACTGCTGCTGCGGGGGCGGCGGCGGGGGCGGCCACGAGCTCATGGACCGACAGTCTCCCGGTTCGGCCTTTCCCTTCGCTTAAAGTGGGCCGCCATGGAGAACGTCCGGCTGGGCTCGACGGGGCTGAAGGTCTCCCGCGTCTGCCTCGGCACCATGACCTTCGGGCTGCAGTGCGACGAGCCCACCTCGCGGGCCATCCTCGACGCCGCGGCCGAGGCGGGCGTCACCTTCCTCGACACCGCCGACGTCTACCCGCTGGGCGGCGGCCTGGAGAGCGTCGGGCGCACCGAGGAGATCCTGGGTCGCTGGCTGGCGGGCAGGCGCGACCGCTTCGTCGTCGCCACCAAGTGCTTCGGGGCGATGGGCGAGCGCCCCTGGGACCAGGGCAACAACCGCCGCCACATCCTCGACGCCATCCGCGGTTCGCTGCGGCGCCTGGGCACCGACTTCGTCGACCTCTACCAGCTGCACGGCTTCGACGAGTCGACGCCGGTCGACGAGACCCTGGAGGCGCTCGACGTCCTGCTGCGCAACGGCGAGGTGCGCCACATCGGCTGCTGCAACTGGCAGGCGTACCGCATCGCCCGGGCGCTGGGGCGCAGCGAGGTGCTCGGCACGGGCCGCTTCGCCTCGGTGCAGCCGCGCTACAACCTGCTCTTCCGCGAGATGGAGCGCGAGCTGCTGCCGATGTGTCGCGAGGAGGGCCTCGGCGTCATCCCCTACAACCCCATCGCGGGCGGCATGCTGTCGGGCAAGCACGACCGCGCGGCCGCGCCCGCCGCGGGCACGCGCTTCGCGCTGGGCAACGCGGGTGCGCTGTACCAGCGGCGCTACTGGCAGGACCAGTCGTTCGACGCCGTCGAGAAGCTGCAGCAGGTGGCCGCGGACCTGGGCATGCCGCTGCCGACCCTGGCGGTGGCCTGGGTGCTGCACAACCCCGCGGTCACCGCGCCGATCGTGGGCGCGAGCAGGCCCGAGCAGCTGAAGGACACCCTGGGCGCCGTCGACGTGCGCCTCGACGATGCGACGTTGCAGCGGCTCGACGACATCACCCACCACTTCCGCTACGGGGATTGGGACCGCTGAGCTAGCGCGCCACCGCGTGGTGCGGCGCTGCCGCGGCCGGCGAGAGGGATCGCCGGTACTGGCGCGGCGCCATGCCGGTGACGCGGCGGAAGGCGGTGGTGAAGTGCTGGCTGGACGCGAAGCCGAGGTCGAATGCGATCTCGGTGATGCTGTCGGCGGAGAGCAACCGCCGCGAGGCCTCGCCGATGCGCCGCCGCAGGTGGTACTGCGCCGGCGGGATGCCCATCTCGCTGCGGAAGCGTGTCGCCAGGTGCGACACGCTGCATCCCAGGTCACGGGCCAGCCGCGACATCTCGAGCGGCTCGGTGAGGTGCTCGTCGATGAGGTCGAGGGCGCGCGTCACCAGGTGCGAGTTGGCTCGTCCCTCCTCGCCGCACGCGGACGCGTCGACGACGGCCAGCAGCAGCTCCAGCAGCATGGCGCGGGCCCGCACCGGGGTCATGCGGCCTCGGCCGTCCAGGCAGTCGAGGAGCCGGGTGAGCCGTGCCGCCATGCCCGAGGGAGCCGCGAAGTGGCGGCTGCGCAGGTTGCGCAGCGCGTGGACGAGCAGCATCGACTCCGGCATGGGCAGGCCGAGGAAGCCGGCCGCGCCCGCCTGCGGCGCATCCCAGAGGGCGAGCTGCAGCGTGTGCAGGATGCAGGGGCCGAGGATGCCGCCGGCGGGGCCGTGCACCTCGCCGGCCCAGGTGACCAGCACCTCACCGCCGCAGAGCTGGTCGGTGCGCTCGTCGGTGCACCACTCCAGCCGGCCGCGTTCCAGGAAGGTGATCTCGATGCCCTGGTGTCGGTGCGTCTCCAGCAGCTGGGGCAGGGCACGCGAGGTGGCCACCCGCTGCACCAGCCGCAGCTCCGGGATGTCGCGCAGCGGGGCGACGTGCACACGATGGTCGACGCCGGGGAGGCGCCGGGGCGCGTGCGCCTCGCCGAGGCTCGCCTCCGGCCAGGGCTGTTGCATGGACCACAGCGTAGGCGGCCGCCTGGAGTTTGTTATGGCATTTGACTATGGCGTTTCGCGCAGATTCGGTCGCGCCGCCCGCCGTGACCGGATATGCGTGAAAGGGGCGTGGAAATGCCACAAGCCGTCGCGGCGAGCGGCCTACGCTGCACGCTGCCGCCGAGAGCGGGGTGTGCGGCGAGGAAGGCCAGGAGCGACGCCATGCCGCCACTTCGATCCGCGGAGATCGAGAAGTTCCATCGCGACGGGTATCTGATCGTCCGCGGGCTCATCCGCGGCGAGGAGCTGGGCGGGCTGCGGGCGGCCGCCGACCGCGTCGTCGCCGACGGCGTCGCCGGTCGCGGCCCCGGGCATCGCTATCGCCCCGGCGCCGACGGTGCGCCGACCTACTGGCGCACCGACAAGGCCCTGTGGGACGCCGAGCCCGCCTGGGGTGCGGTGACGGTCAATCCCGACCTGCTGGAAGCCGTCGGCCAGTGCCTGGGCATGCCCTTCTTCGTCATGGCCAACGAGGCGCTGGTGGCCAAGCTCCCGGGACACGGCGCACCCATCCCGATGCACCAGGACCCGCCTTACGCGTCGTTGCACGGCGAGCCGGATCCCGGCGCGTACCCCATCCCCGCCTTCACCACCGACATCTATCTCGACGCGGCGACGCGCGACAACGGCTGCGTCTGGGCGATCCCCGGCTGGCACCGCAACGGCCGCGTCGACCTGGAGCGGTTCTCCGAGGAGGAGCTGCTGGGCATGGCCCAGCCGTGCGAGATGGAGCCGGGTGACGTGATGTTCCATTGCCTGGGAACGCCCCACGGCTCGCCGGGCAACCAGTCGCAGGACCTGCGGCGCACCTTCTACCTGGGCTTCCTCGCCGAGGAGCCCTGGCGCGACTTCTACAGCCGGGCCAGCTGGAGCTCGGGTTTCCCGGTCTGGGGATCGCCGGAGGTCGCCGAGCGCTGGCAGCAGATGCTGAGCGCCCGGGAGGAACTGGGCTTCGAGTCGCTGCGCGATCGCCCCGCGCTGCGCTTCCACGACACGCACGTCGAGTTCGTCGGTGAGCCGCGGACGCCACCGCGCGCATGGGAACAGCCGCTGGGATGGGCCAGCGGGCGAGAAGCGGCGGGAAGGGAGGTTTGACGATGTCCCGGTTGCACACAGAGGGCCGGCGCCGCCATGCGCTCGCCGCCGCGGCGGTGCTCATGGTTGCGGGAGCGGCCGCGGTCGGCACCGTCACGCCTGCCAGGGTGGCGGCCGCCTCGGGGGCGACGTGGACCAACGCTGCCACCAGCGGACCGGCGGCGCAGGCCGGCGCGGCGATGGCCTGGGACCAGGCCACCGGCACCGACGTCCTGTTCACCACGACGGGCCAGACCTGGACGTGGAACGGCAGCGCGTGGTCGCAGCAGAGCCCCGCCTCGTCGCCCTCGGCGCGCAGCTTCGCGGCCATGGCCTACGACGTGAAGCACGGCGTCGTCGTGCTCTTCGGCGGCCTCGAGGGCACCTCGACGTACGACGGCGACACGTGGACGTGGGACGGCACCAGCTGGACTCAGCAGCACCCGACACTGTCGCCCCCGGGCCGCGGCGGATCGTCGATGGCCTGGGACGGCCAGCAGCAGCGGATGATGCTCTTCGGCGGCTTCTCCGGTCCCGCCACCTTCTACGGCGACACCTGGATGTGGGACGGGAGCAGCTGGAACGAGTTCGAGGTCAACTTCGTCGAGAACGGCGCCGGTCCTGCGCCGCGCACCGAGGCGATGATGACCGGCGACGCCGCCAACAACACCATCGTGCTGTTCGGCGGCGCCTCCGTGCAGGGGCTGTTGAACGACACGTGGGTCTGGTACGACACCGCCGACGGCGGGCGCTGGATCCCGCAGACGCCGGTGCAGAGCCCGCCGGCGCGGGGACTGGGCGGCTTCGCCTACGAGGCGCTGAGCAACCGCGCCGACCTCAGCCAGGACGGCGAGTCGCCGATCCTGTTCGGTGGCGCGGGCAGCAGCGGGTACCTGCAGGACACCTGGTCGTGGGACGGCAACGGCTGGAGCCAGGTGACGCCGAGCGGACAGCCGTCCGCGCGGCGCGCCCCCGCGGCGGCCGCGGGCCCCAGCGGCAGCGTGGTGCTGTTCGGCGGCGCCGACGCGGCCGGTGGCGACGACGGTGACACCTGGACGTTCTCGGGCGGGACCCCTGCGGCTCCGCTGCCCGCGCCGACGATCGTGTCGTGCCCGGCCGAGGTGGCGGCGCTGCCCACGACGACGGGCACGGGAACGCTCCGTGGCGCCGCCGCGGTGTCGCATCCCGGGCTGTACATCGGTGCGGCGCTGACCGCCGACCAGATCACCGACGCCGACGTCGAGGAGCAGATCACCTCCGGCAGCCAGTTCAACCTCATCGCCTCCTCCAACCAGATGTGGTGGTCGGCCGACGAGAACGAGCCGTACACCTTCAACTTCTGCGACGGCGACCAGTTCGTGGCGCGCGCCCAGGCGTACCACCAGACGCTGCGGCTGCACAACCTCCTCGCCGGCACCGCCTCGGTGAACCAGACGCCGCAGTGGATCCAGAGTCCCACCTTCCCCTGGACGGCGAAGTCGCTGAGCGCGGTGATGCAGCAGTACATCACCACCGTCATCAACCACTACCGCGGCAAGGTGGGTGTCTACGACGTGGCCAACGAGGCCATGGACAACAACGGGAACCCCAGCGTCGACGTCTTCCAGCAGACCATCGGCTACCCGTACTGGGTCGAGCAGGCCTTCCAGTACGCCCGCGCCGCCAACCCCCAGGCGACGCTGCTCTACGACGACTACAACGACTGGTACGGCACCAAGTTCACCAACCTCCAGGCGCTGGTCAACGACCTGAAGAGCGCTGGCGACGCCCCCGACGCGGTGGGCTTCGAGATGTTCGGCACCGGCGGCTGGATCCTCCCCGGCCAACCCCCGCCGCAGTCGGCGGACCTGGGCACGGCGATGAGCACCATCGCGGCGCTCGGCCCCAAGACCGCGATCACCCAGATGACCGTCCCGTTCTTCAACACCCTCACTCCCAGCGCGGGGCAGCTTCAGGCGCAGTCCGATGTCTACAGCTACGTCATGAAGGCCTGCCTGGCATCCGCATCGAACTGCTTCATGTTCATGACGTGGGGCGTGAGCGACACCTACGCGGTGCCCACCTCGGTGGTCGCCGCCGCCGCCCAGGGCACCCTGGAGTCGGGACAGTTCAGCTTCGGTGGCGCGCTCTTCGACGAGGCATACCAGCCGCGTCCCGCGTTCGCCGCAGTCCTGTCGCTGCTGCAGTGACGCGCCGAACCGCCTGTCTTGCCGGCGACCCACTCGGCTGACGCATGCGCTTCCTCTACCTCGACATCGACACCCTGCGGGCCGACCACCTCGGCTGCTACGGCTACCACCGCGACACCAGCCCGACCATCGACCACCTCGCCGCCGCGGGGATCCGCTTCGAGCACTGCCACGCCTCGGACACGCCCTGCCTGCCCAGCCGCAGCGCCCTGATCACCGGGCGCTTCGGCATCCACAACGGGGCGATCGACCACGGCGGGCTGCGTGCGGAGCTCCTCCCCGACGGTGAGGGGCGCGGCTTCCAGTCAGGGCTGGCCGAAACCAGCTGGGCTGCGCGGATGCGCGCGGTGGGGATGCACACCGTCACCGTCAGCAGCTTCGCCGAGCGGCACTCGGCCTTCCACTGGTACGCCGGCTTCAACGAGGTGCACAACGTCGGCGGGGTGGGCTACGAGCGCGCCGACGAGGTGACCGCGGTGGCGCTCGACTGGCTGCGGCGCAACGGCACCCGGCCGGACTGGTTCCTCCACGTCCACATGTGGGACCCGCACACGCCGTACCGCACGCCGGAGAGCTTCGGCAACCCCTTCGCCGACGCGCCGCTGCCCGGCTGGCTGACCGAGGCGGTGCGGGCGGAGCACTGGACGCTGCCCGGCGCGCACAGCGCCCAGGAGGTCCTCGGCTACGGTCCCGAGCCCGCCGCGGACTCGCTGCCGCGCCAGCCGCAGCAGATCGCGTCGATGGGCGACATGCGCCGCATGGTCGACGGCTACGACTGCGGCGTGCGCTACGCCGACATGCACATCGCCATGGTGCTCGGCGAGCTGAGCCGCCTCGGCATCCTCGACGACACCGCCATCATGGTCTCCGGCGACCACGGCGAGACCCTCGGCGAGCTGGGCATCTACGGCGATCACCAGACGGCCGACGAGCTGACCACGCGCGTTCCGGTGATCCTGCGCTGGCCCGGCCTCGACGGCGTCCCACCCGTGCAGCCGGGCCTGCACTACCAGATCGACGTCGCCGCCACCATCCTGGAGCTGCTCGGCGCCACGGTGCCCGAGTCGTGGGACGGCGCCGGCTTCGCATCCGCCCTGCGCAGCGGCCGCCCCGCCGGACGCGACCACCTCGTGCTCTCCCAGGCCGCGTGGTGCGTGCAGCGCGCGGTGCGCTGGGAGGACTGGCTGTACATCCGCACCTACCACGACGCCTACCACGGGTTTCCCGACACCATGCTCTTCGACGTCGCCAACGACCCGCACGAGCAGCACGACGTGGCGGCGCAGCGGCCCGATCTCGTCGCCCTCGCCGAGGCGCGCTTGCAGCGCTGGCGCGAGGCGATGCTGAGCGCGTCGCCGGACGGCCTGGATCCCATCGACACCGTGCTGGCGCAGGGCGGCGGGTTCCACGCCCGCGTCGACCTCGACGCCTATCTGCAGCGGCTGCGCGCCACCGGGCGCGCCGGCTGGGCGGAGCGCTACGAGGCTACGTCTCGGGTGGCCGTCTGACCCACGCCCGTGGCGTGTTGCCGGTGACGGCGCGGAACACGCGCAGGAACTGCGCGTAGCTGCCGAACCCGGCCAGTTCTGCCGCGGCGACGACGGAACGGCGGGCGCCGTCGCCGTAGAGCTCGAGGAAGCGCTCGACGCGGCGGCGGTCGCGGAACTCCATGGGGGAGAGGCCGAGCTGCTGCCTGAAGAGGCGGCTCAGCCGGCCGGCGCTGAGCCCGGCGGCCGTGGCGACGTCGCCGAGGCGGGCCACCTCGGGCCGGTCGCGGATCAGCATGGCCGCGCGTTCCACCGCGGGATGGACGTCGCCGAGGAAGGTGTCCTCGCCCTGCTCGTGGAACGCCGACCACGCGCGCATGAGCAGGAACGCCAGGCCCGCGTTGGTCATCTCGGTGTCGCCCTGGGCCTCGGCCACCTCGCTGAAGAGCGCCTCGAGCCGCCGCCCCACCTCGCCGGCGGGGTCGACGCGTCGGCTCGACGTGCCGGGAGGGTCGGCCGCGTCGAGCAGGCCGCGTCCGCCGCTGGCAGCGAGTCGCTCGACCAGCTCGGGGCGGAACACGGCGATCCACAGCTCGAGGTCGCGCGAGGGGTCGAGCAGGACGTGGTCCTGGCCGGGGAACAGCCAGATCAGCACCCCGGGGCGCAGCCAGTACCGCTTCTCGCCGACCAGCAGCGAGCCGGTGCCGCGGCGGACGAGGTTCAGCTCCAGCTCGCGGTGGCGGTGAGTCGGCAGCGACACTCGCGCGGCGTGCCACACGAACACCGTGCCGTCGACCTCGGGCGCGACGGCGAGGTCGTCGAGCGCCGCGGGCTGGATGCGGCCCATCAGGGGATGATCGTAGCAACGCACCCGCCCGCCGATGAGTTCGCGGGCCCCCGCCGGTCCACACTCGCAGCAACGGCCCACATCCGAGGGAGACGGCTCATGCCCCGCATCAGCCCCATGCTCTGGTTCGACACCCAGGCGCTCGATGCCGCCCAGTTCTACTGCTCGATCTTCCCGAACTCCGAGATCCGCGCCGTCACCCACTACGGTGAGGCGGGGCCGCGCGAGGCGGGCATGGTGCTGACCGTCGACTTCGTCCTCGACGGGCAGCAGGTGACCGCCCTCAACGGCGGTCCCGAGTTCACCTTCGACGAGGCGGTCTCGTTCGTCGTCCACTGCACCGACCAGGCCGAGGTCGACCGCTACTGGTCCCGTCTCACCGAGGGCGGCGAGGAGGGCGTGTGCGGCTGGTGCAAGGACCGCTTCGGCCTCTCCTGGCAGGTCGTGCCCGAACGCTTCCTGGAGATCCTCACCACGTCCGACGAGGCCGCCCGCAACCGCGCGATCACGGCGATGATGGGGATGCGCAAGCTCGACCTCGCCGCCCTGGAGGCGGCGGCGGGCGCGGGTGCGGCGCCGGCGGGGACGGAGGCGACTCAGCGGCGCTAAAGTCCGCCGTCGTGCACATCGTTCACGGCGCGCAGCGCGCGGAGATCGAGGAGGTGGGTGCGACGTTGCGCGCCTACCGTGCGGCGGGGCGCGACGTCATCGACTCGTTTGCGGCAGGAGAGAAGCCGCCGGCATGCCACGGCGAGATCCTGGCGCCGTGGCCCAACCGCATCGCGGGCGGTCGCTACCGGGCGCCGGACGGCAGCGCACAGCAGCTGCCCATCACCGAGCCGGCGCGCGGCAACGCGCTGCACGGACTGGTGAACACGGTGGCGTGGACGCCGGCGTCGCAGCGCGACGACGCCGTCGAGCTGGTGCGCGAGCTGCTGCCGCAGCCGGGATATCCCTTCCATCTGCGCATGCAGGTGCGCTACGCGCTGGGCGACACCGGTCTCGAATGCACCCTGCGCGCGACCAACGCGGGTGACGGCACCGCTCCCTACGGCGCCGGCCACCACCCCTACTTCACCTGTCCGAACGGCCGCGTCGACAGTGCGGTCCTGCGCATCCCCGCCGACGGCGTGCTGGAGAGCAATGCTCGACTCATCCCCACCGGGCGCACCGTCGACGTCACCGGCACCGTGTTCGACTTCCGCACTCCGCGCCAGCTCGGCGACCTCACCCTCGACCACTGCTTCGCGCAGCTCCACCCCGACGCCGACGGCATGGTGCGCGTCAGCGTCGAGGATCCGCAGCGCTGGCGCACCACCATCTGGATGCGCCCGCCCTTCCGCTGGCTGATGGTGTTCAGCAGCGACACGCTCGCCCCGCCGCTGCACCGCCGCGCCCTGGCCGTCGAGCCGATGACCTGTCCCCCCAACGCCTTCAACTCCGGCGAGGACGTCATCCTGCTGGCGCCCGGCGAGTCCGCCGAGACGTCGTGGGGGATCACCGCCGAGGGGGCATCCGGGGGATAGCGAGGCGACGAAGCGACCGCACCGCTCGGGACCAACGCCCCTGGCGCCGCGCTCCGGCCGGTGCCACGATGGGGCTCGACAATGCGCGCCATCGAGACCAGCGGTCTGACCAAGGACTACGGTGCGGGCCGCGGCCTCTTCGACCTCGACCTCCAGGTCGAGCAGGGCGAGGTGTTCGGCTACCTCGGCCCCAACGGCGCGGGCAAGTCGACGACCATCCGCGTGCTCATGGACCTGGCCCGGGCCACGCGAGGGACAGCGCTGGTCTTCGGCCTCGACAGCCGCGCCGACTCGGTGGCGGTGAAGCGGCGCACCGGCTACCTCCCCGGAGAGCTGCCCGACTTCGGCGGGCTGCGCGGCTCGGAGGTGGTCGCCTACGTCGGCGGCCTGCGCGGCGGCGTCGACGGGCAGCGCGTGCGCGACATCTGCGAGCGCTTCGGCCTCGACCTCGGCCAGCGGTACCGGGAGTACTCGCGAGGCACCAAGCAGAAGCTCGGCATCGTGCTCGCCTGCATGCACCGTCCCGACCTGCTCATCCTCGACGAGCCCACCTCGGGCCTCGACCCGCTCAACCAGCAGGCCTTCTACGACCTGCTCCGCGAGGACGCCGAGCAGGGCGCCACGGTGTTCCTCTCCTCGCACATCCTCTCCGAGGTCCAGCGGGTTTGTGACAGGGTCGGCATCATCAGAGAGGGACGGCTGGTCGCGGTCGACCGGCTGGAGGAGCTGCACCACCTGCGCGTCCATCGCGTCGAGATCGAGTTCGACGGCGACGCGCCGCCGCTGCCCCGCATCGCCGCCGCGGCCGGGGTGAGCAATGCGCGCTACGACGGCGCCGGCCATCTGCTCTGCGACGTCCAGGGGAGCTTCGCCGGGCTGATGCGGGTGCTGGCTGGCGGCTCCGTGGTCAACCTGACCAGCACCGAGCCGACGCTGGAGGAGCTCTTCCTCACCTACTACCGGGGCGACGGGAGCGGGCCGGCAGTGCCGCTGGCCGCCTCCTGATGGACCGCGCCCTGGCGCGCATCTCCCTGCGCCAGCAGCGTCGCGGGCTGATCGGGTTCGCGGTGCTCGGCGTGCTGATGACCCTGCTGCAATCGGCCGGCTTCACCCAGATCGCCGGCAGCACCCCGGCGGCACGGCTCGCCTTCGCGGAGTCGATGAAGCCGCTGGCCACGCAGTTCAGCTGGCTCTTCCCCGACCCGGTGCGCGTCGACACCCTCGACGGCTACCTGCAATGGCGCGCCTTCAGCTTCACCGTGGTGGTGCTCTCGCTCTGGGCGGTGTTCCTCGGCGTCAACGCGGTGCGCGGCGACGACGAGCGCCGCATGCTCGACATGTGGCTCGGCGCCGGGGTGCCGCGGGCGCGGCTCCTGGTGATGCGGGCGCTGAGCGGCATCGCGGCGCTCGGCGCGGTGACGGCCGTCACCTGTCTCGCCGCGGTCGCCGGTGCACGCAGCGGGGGAGAGGCGGTGGACGCGCTGGGCCTGGCGGGCATCGGCCTCTCGCTCTGGGCCACCACCTGCGTCTGCTTCGGGCTCGCCCTGCTGCTCAGCCAGCTCATGCGCGGGCGCCGGGCGGCGCTGGGGCTGAGCTCGGCGCTGGTGGTGGCGCTCTTCCTGCTCAACGGCTTCTCGCGCACCATCGACGGCCTGCGCCTGCCCCGGCTCGTCTCGCCGTTCCACTGGTACGACAGCGCCTCCGCGCTGGCGCCGGGCGCCAGCTACGACGGCGGCGCCGTGATCGTGCTGCTGGTGGGTGCCGCCGCCCTGGTCGCGCTCGCGGGCGTGGCGCTGCGCCTGCGCGACACCGGCGACGGGCTCCTCCGTGCGCGCACCCGCACACGCCCCCCGCAGGTTGCACCATCGCGCAATCCCCTGCTGCGCCTTCCGGTGCTGTCCGCGCTCTTCCGGCAGCGCTGGGCGCTGCTCGCCTGGTCGGCGGGCGTCGCCACCGGCGCCGTCTTCGTCGCCGGTGTGGCCAAGCCGGCGGCCGATCTCCTCGACGCCAACCCCCAGCTGCGCAGGCTGCTTCCCGCCGTGTCGCACGGCGCCAGCACCGCGCAGCTCTACCTCGGCTGGGCGTGGTTCGGGCTGGCGGCGCTGCTCAGCGCCGGCTTCGCCATCACCGCGGTCGGGCGCTGGGCAAGCGACGACCTCGAAGGACGGCTCGCCGCCGAGCTGAGCGCGCCGGTGTCGCGGGCGCGCGTCATCGTCGAGCACGTCGCCGAGCTGGCGGCCGAGCTCTGCGTCCTCGCCCTCGTCGACTTCGTCGCGGTGCTGGTCGGGGCGGCGGCCTTCGGCCTGCAGCTCGACGCCGGCGCCGTGTTCGTCAGCTCCGCCCTGCTGGTGCCGCTCGGGATGGTCTTCGGCGCCGCCGGCGGGGTGCTGCTGGCGCTGATGCCGCGCGGCACGGTGTTCACCCTGGCCGGCGTCGCCGTGGGCAGCTACCTGCTCTTCACCCTTGGCCCTCTCTTCAAGCTGCCCGGGTGGGCGCTCGACTTCTCGGTGTTCCAGCTCTACGGCACGCCGCTCATCGACGGGCTCTTCGCCGCGGGGCTGGTGGCGCTGCTCGGCATGTCGGCGGCGGGGATCGCAGGGTCACTGCTCGCCTTCCAGCGTCGCGAGGTCGGCGGCTGAGGCCGCCACCCGGTCAGGAGCCGGCGGCCATGCCCACCATGGGCTGGTTGAGATGGACGTTGCCGGTGGAACCCCAGCCGCCGGCGTCGCCGAAGGGGAAGATGCCGCCGTCTGCGGCCACCAGCCAGTAGCCCGCGCCGTCCCGCGTCGCGGCCATCCCGACGATGGGCTGGTTGAGGCGCACGCTGCCGGTCGAGCCGTAGCCCACGGCGTCACCGAAGGGGAAGATGCCGCCGTCGCCGGCCACGAGCCAGTAGCCGTGGCCGGTGGACGTCGCCGCCATGCCCACCACCGGCCGGTTGAGGCGGACGTTGCCGGTCGAGCCGTAGCCCACGGCGTCGCCGAAGGGGAAGATGCCGCCATCGCTGGCCACGAGCCAGTAGCCGTGGCCGCTGGGCGTCGCCGCCATGCCCACGACCGGCTGGTTGAGGTGGACGTTGCCGGTGGAGCCGTAGCCCACCGCGTCGCCGAAGGGGAAGATGCCGCCATCGCTGGCCACGAGCCAGTAACCGTGGCCAGTGGGTGTCGCCGCCATCCCGACCACCGGCTGGTTGAGGTGGACGTTGCCGGTGGAGCCGTAGCCCGCCGCGTCGCCGAATGGGAAGATGCCGCCATCACTGGCGACGAGCCAGTAGCCGCGGCCGCTGGGCGTCGCCGCCATGCCGACGATGGGCCGGTTGAGGTGGACGTCGCCGGTGGAGCCGTAGCCCACCGCGTCGCCGAAGGGGAAGATGCCGCCGTCGGCGGCGACCAGCCAGTAGCCCTGCGGCGGCTGCACGCCGGTGCCGGTGAGGACGACGTCCTGCTGGCCGCCCTGCCCGTCGCTGTTCAGCGACCAGGTGGCCGACTGGAATCCGGCCACGGTTGGCGTGAACTCGACGTCCACGCCCTTGCTCTCACCGGGCGCCAGGGTGGTCGCCTCCGGCAGGTCGGTGAGCGGGTGGAAGTCGCCGCCCGGCGGCTTCGACCGCGACAGGGTGATGGTGGTGCCGCCGGTGTTGGAGACGGTGAAGTGCAGCAGCGTGGAGCTGCCCAGGGTCACGTTGCCGGCGTTGACGTGGTCGCTGGTGACGGTGAGCACGCCCGGTGCCGTGGCGGTGCCGGTGAAGGTGACCTGTACGGTGTTGGCGCTGGAGGTGATCGACTCCGTCGCGCTGTCGGTGCCGCCCGACGGCGTGACCTGCGCCGGCGCATAGGTGACGTTCACCGCCAGCGTGTCACCCGGCTGCATGACGTGGCCGCTCGCGGGCAGGCCGGACACCTGGAACGCCGCGTTGCCGCTGAAGCTGCTGCTGCCGATGGTGAGCGGCTGCCCGCCCGTGTTGCTGAGCTGGAAGGAGGAGGGGGTGGAGGTGCCGGTGGCGTGATCGCCGAAGGCGACCGGGTCGGGCGTGGCGCTGAGCTGCGCCGGCGTTGGTACTCCGGTGCCGCCGACGCCGATTGTCACCGTGGTGCCGTCGCTCATCGTCAGCGAGATGGTGCTGCGCACGTCGCCGGTCCCCGTCGGCGTGAAGGTGACCGGGATCTGCACCGTCGAGCCCGGCAGCATGCTGCTGCCCGCCGGCGGGTTCAGGGTGCCGATCGTGAAGTGCGCGTCGTTCGACTTCACAGACGCGATGCTCACCGCGTTTGCCGAGCGCACAGCCAGCGAGGGCGATTGCATGCTCTGCTGGCCGATGATCGTGTTGCCGAACCAGTAGGGCGTCTCGGCGACGTCGGGCGGCTGGGACAGCCAGTAGCCGTAGACGTGCGACGTGCCGCCGGTGTTGACGGTGTCGTCGCGGGTGCCGAAGTAGAGGCGGTTGCCGTTGACGGCGAGGGAGACGAACTTGCCGCCGCGCGTCACCGAGGGGCCGGTGAAGAGCAGCGGGAGGTTGCCCGTCGAGTCCGGCACGGGGCCGAAGGCCATGAGCCGCGACTGCCCCGAGTTGTGCCCGTACGCCTGGAAGGCCCAGACCACCGCGGTGAGCGGCGAGGTGCCGCTGGAGGTCACCGTCGGCGACCCCGATGTCTGGATCCAGTCGGCGTCGGTGGAGGGGTCGGTGCCCTTGACGACGAACTGCACGTTGCCGCTGCCGTCGACGCTGCGCTGCAGCGCCACCAGGCCGCTCTGCCGCGACGACCCCGACGCCGCCGGGTCGGCCATGGCGACGATGTACACCCAGCCCCCGTCGCCTGGCCACGCCGCGGGACGGCCCCAGGTGCCGCTGGTGCCGCCGTTGACGCCGTAGCCGACCTCGCCCATGACGTGGTCGGCGTTGGCGTCGTAGCCGCCCAGGTTGGAGAGGTCGACGCTGCGCAGGGTGGGGACCTTGCCGCCGAACACGGCGACGTTGGGATGCTGCGGGCTGCCGAACGACGGCGGCAGCACGGCGATGCCGCTGGAGCCGAGGTCGAGGTCGCTCTGGTTGAGCGTCTTGTTGTCGCTGGGGCTGAAGAAGTCGGTGGGCAGCAGCCTGCCGTTGCCCTGCACGGTGAGCCGCACCGCCGACTGCCCGGTGTTGACCGGCTGCGCATTCCCCGCCACCACGGTGGCGGTGGGGTCGGCCTCAGGGAGGGTGCCGTTGCCGCTGACCAGGAGGATCTGGTTGCCGCCGTCCGAGGCGAGCTGCGAGCCCGACATCCAGATGCCCGCCCCGAAGCCGTCGGACGCCTTCTGGTCGGCCCACCGCGCCGTGATGGTGCCGGCGTTGGCGGCGTTGTAGGCGCCCACGCCGATCACCCAGCCGTAGTACGTCGGCGTGTCGCAGTGGCCGCCGAAGCCCATGTACACCACGCCGTTGAGCAGCAGCAGGCCGGGACGCTGCAGCTCCAGCGTCGGGTTGAAGCTGATCGTCGGGTCGTTGTCGGCGGGGCCGCTGATGGTGACGGGGAATCCCGCACGCTCGCTGCCGTCGGCCAGCGAGAGCGCGTGCAGCTGGTACATGCCGGTGGCGCCGGTGCTGTCGGCGGCGTCGGTCGACTTGGCGGTGAGGTAGACGGTGTGCGTCGACTGGTCCACCACCGGGGTCGAGGTGACGCCGATGTTGGGGGTGATGTCGGTGCAGTTCACCGTCTTGCCGTTCCTGGCGATCACCCACGGCGCACCGAGGGTCGTCGAGGTGTCCGTCCAGTACGGTGTCTGCGTCGCGCTGTCCGGCGACACCGCGTACACGTCGTTGTTCTCGGTGGCGACGACCATCACCGTGCGGCCTGTGCCGTCGTCGGAGATCACCGGCTGGGCGAAGACCTGCCCGCTCACGGTGCGGTCGTAGCGCAGGCCGAAGTGCGGGTCGCTGACCTCGGTGGGGAGGAGGTCGCTCTGGTTGCCATTCCAGCCGGCGTTCGACACGTCGCCCTGGTAGCTCACGATGTCCGCGTGCGCCGGCAGCGGCGCGCCCGGCACGATGGCCAGCGTGGCTGCGACGGCGGCGGTTGCGGCGAGTGCGCGTCGCGCCAACTCTGGTCCCCGGCTCCCTCGTCTACCTGCCCGTGCTGACGGGCACCCTACCACAGCCCGGCGAGGTCTACCGGTCGCGCTCCCGGCGCCGGCGGCGCGACAGGCCGAGCACACCCGCCGCCATGAGCGCGCCCAGCGCGCCGAGTCCGGCGAGGTTGCCCTGCGGCGCCGCGGCGGAGGTGTTGGGCGTCCCGCCAGAGCTCGCGCTCGCACCCGTGCCGCCACTCCCGGCGCTGCCCTGCCCGCCCGACGACGCCGACGCCAGCGACAGCGGCGCGTCGTAGGAGGGCGCCATGTCGATGAGGTTGGGCGCGATCTCCGAGCCGCCCGTGTTGTAGAAGCCGAACACGGGGTCGGTGTTGGGCGGCTGGTTGGGGAAGCTCTGGGTGACGGTGAACGCCTGCACCTGGTAGAGGGTGTCGCCTGGCTTGGGCGAGCCGACGTCGGCGACCGGCACCGTCCAGGTGATGGTGTTGCCGCTGACGCTGCCCTGCACGGTGTTGCCGGTGGGGTAGGCGTAGGTGAAGAGGGTCGGCGTGGCCGGGCTCGGGTTGGTGAGGATCGAGCCGTCGTAGAAGACCTGGCCGCCGCTCGCGCTGTTCTCCATGCCGACGAAGAAGCCGCCCGGCACCGTCGCCTGCGGCTCGCTGGCGGGGTCGAAGTCCCAGCGCACCAGCCAGCCGTCGGCGCTGGCGCCGCCCAGGGTGGGATCGGGGCCGAGGTCCTGCTGCAGGGTGGGGTCGTCGACGGTGAGGGTCACCTTGAGGTGGGTGGGATCGGCCAGCGTCAGCGACGAGGCGGTGATGTCGAGGTGCGGCGGCGCGGCCGTGTCCTGGCCGGCCAGGTGGAGCACCGCGTCGCCGGTGGGGTCGGTCACCGAGCCCGAGGCGCGCGTGTCGTTCACCTGCGGGACCGTCTTGCCGTTGAGCAGCGAGGGACCTCCCGCCTGGTGCGCGAACGCCACCGGGCCCGAGTTCTGGAAGCCCTCGTCGAGCAGCGTGTTGTCGTCGACATAGGCCAGAACCAGCCCGCCGTTGGCGTCGTAGGCGATCTTCATGAAGTCGCCGAGGCTGCGGTCGGGGCTCGTTGCCGGAGGCAGCACCAGCCCCTCGGTGGAGATGCCGCCCAGCTTGGCGGGATGGTCGGACACCTTGACGATGCTCCAGCCGTTGGTGTGCAGCGCGTCGAGGTTCTCGGCGACGTAGACGTCCCAGACGCCGTTGAGCAGGCCGTCGGGGCCGTAGGTGACGGTGTTGCTGCTGTCGGTGTAGCTGGCCTGCGGCGCGCCGTACCAGGCGACGGCGACGCGCCCCGCGTCCCCGGCGGTGAGCCACGGCTGCGTCGCGTTGGGCAGCGAGGGCGGGTTGATCTGCACCGGCGTCGACCAGGTGGTGCCGCCGTCGGTGGAGTGGCTGAGCAGGAGCTGGCCGGTGCCCGTGTAGTTGTAGGCGGGCGCCAGCGGGTTGCTCAGGTCGGTGGTGCCCGGGTACTGCGCCCAGAGCGCATACAGGTTGCCGGCGCGGTCGATCGCCAGCGTGGTGAAGTTGTTGGCGGTGATGTGCGTCTGGGTCGTGCCCACGTCGGTGTTGATCACCGTGTGGTCGCTCCAGTGCGAGCTGAGCGCGAACGGTGGCTGGGCGGCGGTGGGGTCGAGGCAGTAGTTCGCCGCGCCGATGGCGTCGGTGGCGTGGCCGGTGACGTCGCAGCGGGAGAGGACCACCCCGCCCAGGTCGGCGCTGGAGTGCAGCGCGTAGACCGTGTGCTGATAGGGGCTTCCCGGGTTGTCGTCGACGGCCAGGTTGCCGGGCAGTCCCTCGTTCAGGGTCACGCGCACCGACGGGCCGGCGCAGGCGCCGCCCGCACCCGTGTTGGGCGTGCAGGCGCTGCCGAACTGCAGGCCGTTCTCGGTTGCGTTGACCACCAGCACGTTCCCGGCCGCCGGCGACGGCGACTGCGTGGTGTCGTCGTAGTCGAAGTACATGATGCCGCCTGTGGTCACCGAGTTGGCGCCGCCGTTGCTGTCGATGGCGAACCACTGGCGGTCGACGCCGCTGTCGGGCACCGACACCGGGTTGCACGTCCAGGTGGCGCCCTTGTCGTGCGACACCGACATGTTGAAGTTGGTGAGCGGCTGCAGGTCGGCGTAGTACAGCGAGCTGTCCACGGGGTCCACGGCCAGCTCGGTGTCGCCGCCGGCGATGGCCGGGCAGTTGCTCGGCTCACCCTGGAGGTTGCCCTCGACCAGGTGCCAGTCGTGGCCGCCGTCGTCGGAGCGCCACATCGTCGAGGTGCCCGGCGTGCCGTTGGGGACCGAGGAGTACAGCGCGCCGGTGCGCCGGTCGACGCTGATGTCGGGCTCGAAGCCCTGCCGGAAGGGGTCGACGATGGTCGGCGTGCTGAAGCTGAGCGGCGGGGTCTGGCCGCTGGAGCGGGTCACCGGGGCCATGGCGGCGGTGGCGGCGAGCAGGCTCACCGCGGCGGCCACCAGCGGGCGGCGGGAGGCGCGAACGGGCAGGGTGCGACGAGGGTGCATCGCCGGGTAAGACGCTCAGTCGGGCTGGTGCATTGCGGTCGAGGTCTGGGGGCGGTGCTCGAACGCCGCTCCCGCGGAGCGCGGCCAGGAGACGCTGATGGTGGCTCCGCCGCCCGGCGTGTCGGCGACGTCCCAGCGCCCGCCGGTGCCGCGCACCACCGCGTCCCCGATGGCCAGGCCCAGCCCGGACCCGCCCGCGCTGCCGGTGGCCCGGTGGAAGCGGCCGAAGATCCGCGAGCGCTCGGAGTGGGGGATGCCCGGGCCGTGGTCGCGCACCCGCAGGGTCACCAGGTTGTGGTCGCTGCTGACCAGAACCTCGACCTGGCCGCCCTCGGGGGAGTACTTGCAGGCGTTGTCGATGAGCACGCCGCAGAGCCGGTCGACCCACTCGGCGGGCGCGTCGATGACGGCGGGACGGTCGCCGCGATGGTCGCTGCGCAGCCGGATGTCGCGCCGCGCCGCCACGGTGCGGAAGCGGTCGGCGGCGCTGGACGCCACCTGGGCCAGGTCGACGGGCTCGGGGTGGGGCGGCTCCGGCTCGGCGTCGAAACGCGCCAGCCAGAGCAGGTCGTCGACGATGTGGCGCAGCCGGCCCGACTCGCCGGCGACGCGCTCCAGGGCCTCCCTGTACCCGGACGCGTCGCGCCTCGCCCCGAGCGCGAGCGAGGTCTCCGCCTCGATGACCGCCAGCGGGGTGCGCAGCTCGTGCGAGGCGTCGGCGGTGAAGGCGATGTGCTGCCGGCGCGCCCGCTCCACGGGACCGGCGACGCGATAGGCGATGGCCAGGGCACCGAGGAACACGGCCACCAGGACCACCGGGCCGAAGATGGCCTCGGCCACCAGCATGGTGGTCACCGCCCGTGACACCGGGGCCAGGCTCTCCGCCGCCACCACCCGCCCGCCCGCCACCGGCGTCCCGCTGATGCGCACGTCGATGCCGCCGACGTTGGCCTGCTGCGGCGCGCCGACGGCGCGCAGGGCGGCGGGGAGGCTGGGCGCGCTGGCCGTGTGCTGGACCACGTTGCCGCCGGAGTCGACCTCCCAGGCCAGCACCGGGGCCTCCAGGTTGCGGTCCTCCTCGTCGCGGATCCCGCCGGTGAAGAGCTCGTCGCGGCCGTGGCTGAGGGTGGCCAGGCGGTCGTCGAGGCGCTGGTCGGTGCTGGACACCAGGTCGTGCTGCACGAAGAGGTCGACGCCGGCGCAGAGGGCGACCAGCACCACCGCGACCACCGCGGTGGCCAGGCCGGCGGTGCGCGCCGCGGGGCTGGCCAGGGCGTCGCGGCGCAGCCGCCGCAGCAGCCGGCTCACGCCTCCACCAGGCGGTACCCGGTCCCGCGCACGGTGAGGATGGCGACGCCCGAGCCGGCCAGCTTGGCGCGCAACCGGGCGACGTGCACCTCGATGGTGTTCGACCCCAGCGGGACGGTGTCGTCCTCCCACCCGTGGGCGGCGATGGTCTTGCGGTCGACCACCGCCGGGGAGCGGCGGACCAGCAGCTCCAGGATGGTGAGCTCGGTGGCGGTGAGGTGGAGCGACGCGCCGTCGACCTCGGCCTCGCGGGTCGAGGGGTCGACGGTGAGGGCGCCCCGGCGCAGCACGGTGCCCTCCACACCGGCGGGCCGCCGCAGCAGGGCGCGAAGGCGGGCGAGCAGCTCGCTGAAGTCGAAGGGCTTGACCAGGTAGTCGTCGGCCCCGGCGTCGAGGCCGCGGACGCGGTCGGCGGTGGTGTCGCGCGCGGTCAGCATCAGCACCGGGCTGCGGATCCCCGCCTTGCGCATCGCCTCGACGACCTCCAGCCCGTCGAGGCCGGGCATCCTCCAGTCGAGCACCGTGGCGGCGTACTCGTTGAGCCGCAGCATGTGCAGGGCGTCGTCACCGCGGCCGACCGCGTCGAGCACGTATCCGGCCTCGCGCAGGCCGCGGGTGAGCACGCTGCGCAGCGCCTCGTCGTCCTCGGCGAGCAGCAGCCTCATGGCCGCAAGCGTGCCCGGGCGGCATTAACGACGGGTGAAGGGAGCGGTCTCCTCCGCGAAGCGGAGCGGCTGGTCGTCCACCTGGAGGGTGCCGCCGAAGGCCATGACCCGGACCATGGTGCCGCACTCGCAGTACGTCGAGACCGGGGCCGGCCGCCCACCGGCCGCGGAGATGCGGTCGGCGACCCGGCGCACCTGGGGCGTCCAGTCACGCCCGCAGATCCCGCACCAGAATCTGTAGGCAGGCTTGCCGTCCCCGACGTCCACCGTGCGCCACACCGCCCATCTCCCACCGCAGTCGCTGTCCTGCCCCGCGTCCGGTGTAGCACCGCCAGGGGCCAGGGGCAAGTGACGATATGGAGATGGCCCTGCGCCGCCTCACCCGCTGAGGGGCGCGCTGAAGCGGTGCGCGCCGGAGCCGGCCTCGAGGCTGCGCTCACCGCCCGCCCCGTCGGGCAGCACCACGCGCGCCGTGGTGTTGGCTGGGACCTCCAGGTCGAGGTGCAGGACCCCGTCCTCGACGCGCCATGCCGTGCGCACCACGCCGCGGATGCTGCGGTGCCAGGTCCGCGCCCAGGTGACGCCGCCACCGGGACGCGGGCGCACCAGCACGCGCGAGAACCCCGCGGCGCCGGGGTCGAGGGCGATGCCGCCGGCACGGTCGTAGATCCATTCGGCGACCGAGCCGAAGGAGTAGTGGTTGAAGCTGTTCATGTGCCAGGTCTGGAAGCCCGTCTCCGGCGTCCAGCCGTCCCAGCGCTCCCAGATGGTGGTGGCGCCGTGGCGGATGGAGAACAGCCAGGAGGGGAAGCTGTCCTGGAGGAGGAGGCGCCAGGCGACGTCGAGGCGTCCCATCTCGTCGAGCACGGGCAGCAGGTGGCCGACGCTGACGAAGCCCGTGGACAGGTGCCAGTCGCGCTTCTCGATGTCGGCGACGAGGTGCGCCGCGGTGCGCTCGCGGAGCTGCGGGGGCACGAGGCCGAAGCGGAGCGCCAGGACATGGGCGCACTGCGTGCCGCCCTCGACGCGTCCGTCCGCGTCGACATGGGCGCCGATGAAGGCGGAGCGGATGCGGTCGTGCAGCGCGCCGTAGCGCCGGGCGTCCTCCTCGATGCCGAGCAGGGCCGCGCTGCGCGCCAGCAGCTCGGCGGAGCGCGCGAAGAACGCGGTGGCCAGCACCTCCTTCGGCGTGTCGGCCTCGACGGAGAGCCAGTCGCCGTAGTCGTTGCCGCGCCCGTTGCGCCAGAGGAGATCGGGATTGGCGGCGTGCACGTGCTCCACCCAGCGGCGCATCGACGGGTACTGCCGCTGCAGCAGGGCGCGGTCCGCGTAGCGCTCCCACATCACCCAGGGCACGATCACGCCGGCGTCGGCCCATGCCGGCGCCGACGCCGAGGTCCCGCAGTCCGGCGGCTCCGGCGCGACGTCGGCGAAGGCGCCGTCCTCGCGCTGTGCGTCGGCGACGTCCTGCAGCCACTTGCCGTAGAAGGCGGCGACGTCCATGTTGAGCGTCGCGGTGGGCGCGAAGATCTGCGCGTCGCCCATCCAGCCGAGGCGCTCGTCGCGCTGCGGGCAGTCCGTGGGCACCTCGAGGAAGTTGCCGCGCTGCCCCCAGAGCACGTTGTGCCACAGCCGGTTGAGCATCGGGTCGGAGCACTCGAAGCCGCCGGCGAGGGGCGCGTCGGTGTGGGCGACGCGACCCTCGACCTGGGCGGCGTCGAGGTCGCCGCGATGCCCGCTCACCTCGACGTAGCGGAAGCCGCGGAAGGTGAAGCTGGGCTCCCACTCCTCGACGGCGTCGCCGCGCGCGACGTACGTGTCGGTGCAGCGCGCGGCGCGGTAGTTCTCGGTGTAGATGCGGCCCTCGCCGTCGAGCATCTCGGCGAAGCGCAGCCGGATCCGCGTGCCGCGCGGCAGGCGGTGCAGGCGCAGGCGCACCCAGCCCACCATGTTCTGGCCAAGGTCGACCAGATGTGTGCCGGCGCCGGTGCGGGTCACCGCCACCGGGGCCAGCGTCTCGGTGACACGGACGGGCTCGCAGCGGCGCGACTCCAGCGGCGCGGCCGGCCGCCGCAGGACGCTCACGGGGCGCCACCCCGAGTCGTCGTACGCCGGCGTCGACCACCCGCGCAGCTCGCGCCGCGCGTCGTAGGTCTCGCCCATCTGCATGTCGGAGGCGAGCACCGCACCGAAGGCGAGGCGCCACGACGAGTCGGTGCCCAGCCATTCGCGGCTGCCGTCGTCGTACTCGACGAGCACCTGCGCGCAGAGGCTCGGTGACCTGCCCCAGAAGTTGCGCCGTCCGTTGAAGGCGACGTGGCCGCAGTACCAGCCGTCGCCGAGCACGGCGCCGAGCGCGTTGTCGCCCTGGTGCAGCAGGGCGGTGAGGTCGTGCACGGCGTACGGGATGCGGCGGCGGTAGTCGGTCCACCCGGGGAGGAGGCGCTCGTCGCCGGCGCGCGCGCCGTTGCACCACAGCTCGTACACGCCCAGGGCGCTGACGTAGGCGCGGGCGCGGCGCACCGGGCGGCGCAGGTGGAACGTGCCCCGCAGCTGGGGACAGGCGCGGCCGCCGTCGTGCGTCCGCGGGCGGGCCCCGGCGCCGATCCACGACGCGGTCCAGTCGGTGAGGGAGAGGAGGCCCATCTCGAAGCGGGCGGGTGAGGACGGGGCGCCGGCGCGGTCGGACTCGTCCCAGAGCTGCACCGACCACCAGGCGCTCTGCGCGGAGCGGAGGGGGACACCGGCGTAGGCGAGGTGCGCCGAGTCGCCGGACCCGACCCGGCCGCTGTCCCAGAGGTCGGCCGCCTCGCCGTCGAGCAACGCAGGCGCCGAGGCGACGCGGACGCGGTAGGCGGTCTGCCGCCGCTCGCGGCCGTCGCCGTGCACCTCCCAGGAGAGGCGCGGCGCCGGGACGTCGACGCCGAGCGGGGTGTCGAGCAGCTCGCAGCGCAGCCGGGCGGCGCACAGCGGGGTGGTCATGTGAGGCCGTTCTTGTGCAAGCGGTTGCACAGCGTAGCAGGCGGCGCTGTCGAGACGGTTGTTCGTAGTGGCGCGCTGGCGCCAAGTGCAACATTTGCGCTATAACTTTTGTCTACAAGGATGCGTATTGGCAAAAGGGCGGCCCCCGGGGCAGCGCCGGCGGACCCACGGCAGGAGGTTCGACAACGGTGAACAGCAGTCGTCGATTCACACTCAGGAGAGTGGGGGGAAGCGTGGCGGCGCTGGCGGGCACCGGCGCCGCTCTGGTGCTGGCGACCACGCCGGTGGCGGCGGGGCCTGGTGCGGGGGGCAGCGGCAACAACCGCGGCGACGCCTGGGTCGACGCGGTGGGCCAGGGGCAGGTCGGCCACGAGAACGACCCGCACCTCGGCTGCAACGACATCGCCATCTCGGGCGCGATGCTCAACGACGCATCGGGTCCCTTCACCATCCAGGGCTGGCCGCCCTCGGGCCGCCGCGAGGTCGACTGGTCGGCCACCTGGCACTACGGCACCGCCACCGGCGGCAGCCAGGTGATCGCCACGGTGCCGGTGCACATGCTCATCGCGGCGGCCACCGGCAGCGGCGACACCGCCCAGCCGCAGCAGGGCTTCCACTTCAAGCTGGACCTGGAGGACCCGCGCACCGGCGCCAGCGTCGGCGATGACAAGTACAAGGTGTTCTGGGTCGACTGCCCCAGCGTGTCGCCCGGCGTGACCACGCCGACGCCGACGCCCCGAGGCACACCGACTCCCACCCCGACGCCGGCTCCCACGCCGACGCCGAGCGGTGGCGTGGGCGGCCTGACGCCGACGCCGACTCCGACTCCGCGCAGCGGCGTGGAGGGGATCACCACCACGCCATCGCCCGCGAGCGGCGTGGCCGGGACCACCGCCTCGGGCACCGGCGCCGCCGTCCCCTTCACCGGCGCGGCGCTGCCGCTCGGTCTGGCCGGGGGCCTGGCCCTGGCGGGGCTCGGACTGCTCGGCGCCGCTCGGCGTCGCCGGCTGCGGCGATGAGTGCACGCCGCTAGCATTCAGTGAGTCCACACCTGTCGGGAGACATCACATGATCGATGCGGGCCTGCTCCTCCTCCGCGGCGTCAGTGGCGGCCTGCTCGCCGGGCACGGCGCGCAGAAGACGTTCGGCGCCTTCGAGGGGCCGGGGCCCGAGGGCACGCGCGGCATCATGAAGATGCTGCGCATGCAACCCCCGCACGTCTGGGGCCACGCCGCCGGGCTCAGCGAGCTCGTCGGCGGCGGCCTCACCGCGCTGGGTGCGCTCAACCCGATCGGTCCGCTGGTGGCCTGCGCGCCGATGCTCGTGGCCACCACCACGGTGCACTGGGGCAAGCCCGTCTGGGCCACCAAGGGCGGCCCTGAGCTGCCGCTGGTCAACCTCGCCTCGTTCCTCGCGGTGGCCATGGCAGGGCCTGGCAGGTGGTCGGTCGACGGGCTGCTCGGCATCAGGGTGCCGCGCTGGATGGTCGGACTGACCGCCGCCGGCGTGGTGGGCGGGACGGCTCTGGCGCTGGCGACGCGTGGTGCCGAGGAGCCGGCGGCGCAGGGGCAGCCGGCGGAGCAGCCCGCAGGCGTGGGCGAGGCGGCCGCCGCTGCGGCCGCGGCCTCGGATGAGCGCGAGGTCGAGCTCCAGGCCGAGCGGCAGCCGGCGCGCAGCCGGCGGGTGCCCCAGCAGGGTTAGCCCCAGAGCCTGTTTGCAGAGGTCGCAGCGGGCGCGCATCGCGCGCGTTCGCTGCGATCTCTCGCGTGACTTGACGGAATTGGCGCGGTTCCACAAGGAGTTTCCGTCACGTCACGTTCTTCTCGACGGGCCGGTTCTACAATCGCGCCCGAACCCGGCGGCACCAGGACGAGAGATCGAGAGGGGCGGCGGCAGCGGACATGGCCAAGTTCTGCACCGAGTGCGGACACGAGTTGAGCGACGGAGTCTGCCCGCTGCACGGCGCGCCCGCCGTCGGCCAGCCGGAGCCCGTGGCCGTGCCCGGGTGGCTCGGCGTGCTGGGCGATCCCGCCGCGGAGGAGGCCTCGGTGGCGACGCTCGCGCCGCCGCAGGCGCCGGCGCCGGTCGCCGTCGCTCCCGCCGCCCCGCGCCGCCGCCGGCGCCTGCTCTGGGCCGGGGTGGCGCTGATCGTGCTGGCGCTCATCGCCACCCCTGCGACGTTCGCCGTGGTTCTGTCGCGCCAGGTGTCCGACCTGCGCGCACAGCTCGGCAGCGCGAGCGCGCAGCAGTCGCGCACCGTCGACGCGCTGCAGAAGGACCTCGCCGGGGACTCCGCCGCGCTGCGCGGCCTCAACGACCGCCTCTCCCAGATCGAGAGCAAGGTCAACCAGCAGCCCGACACCGCCGCCATCGCCAAGCAGGTGGGACCCTCGGTGTTCGAGGTGCACACCGACAGCGGTCTCGGCACCGGCTGGGTCTTCGCCGCGTCGGGCGGCAGCTCGCAGCTGCTGACCAACTACCACGTCATCAGCGACGTCTGGGAGTCGGGCGGCCGCAGCGTCCGGCTGCTGCAGGGAGACGCCACCTACCAGGCCACCATCACCAAGGTCGACAGCGACGCCGACCTCGCCGTGCTGAGCACGCCGAACACCTTCCCGGTGCTGCAGCGCGAGACGGCGGCCGTCGCCGTCGGCGATCCCGTGCTGGTGGTGGGGTCCTCGCTCGGCTTCGAGGGCACGGTGTCGAGCGGGCTGGTCTCGGGCTTCCGCACCGAGGACGGCCACGACCTGGTGCAGTTCAGCGCTCCGGTCAGCCCCGGCAACAGCGGTGGCCCGGTGGTCGACCGCGCCGGCCGGGTGATCGGCATCACCGAGCTGAAGATCGTCACCTCGGGGGCGGAGGGGCTCTCCTTCGCCATCCCCGTCGCCACCGCATGCAAGACGGTGCTCACCTGCTGAGCACCACGAGCGCCCGGGAGGGGCAGGAGTAACGGACATGATGTGCAGCAACTGCGGCAACGACGTGGAGGCCGCCTGGAGGTTCTGCCGCCACTGCGGGCGCGAGGTCGGTGCGCCCGCGACGCCCGTGGCCGAGGTCGCAGCGCCCCGCTTCGCGCCGCTGCCGGGCGAGGTGGTGGAGGCGACGGCCGGGGCTGCGCCGGTGGCCGCCGAGCCCGCGCCACCGGCGCCGGCGCCTCCGGCCCCCGCCCCCTGGGCGACTCCGCCGCAGCCGGCCCTCGCCGCCCCCGCGCCCTGGGCTCCGCCGATGGATCCGGCCCCCGCCCCCTGGGCGACTCCGCCGGAGCCGGCCCTCGCCGCCTGGCCTCCGCCCGTGGACCCGGCTCCCGCCGCGGCGCCCGTCGCACCGTGGCCGCCAGCGCCGTCGTACGTCGCGGTTGCCCCGAGGCCCCCGCGCGCCTGGGTCTGGCGCCGCAGCTGGTTCCCTCGCGCCGCGGTGGCGACCGCCATCCTCGCCCTGGCCGGCGGCCTCGCCTACACGGTGGTCAACGACGTGCAGACGCACAGCACCCTGCACACCACCGAGGCCACCCTGGCCGGCACCACCAGCACCCTGCACACCACGCAGCGCAACCTCGCCTCGACCAAGCAGACGCTCTCCGACACGCAGAGCCAGCTCGAGGGCACCAAGCAGGCGCTGGCCAGCACCCAGCAGGAGCTGGACGGGGTCAAGGCGACGGTCTCGCAGAACAACACCGAGATCAGCAACCTGGGCACCTGCCTCACCGGCGTCTTCACCGCGCTCGACGACGGGGCCAGCGGCGACTTCAACGCCGAGACGGCGAAGCTGCAGGAGATCGCGCCGGCCTGCCGCAAGGGCCTCGACAACCTGCCCTGACCGGGCCGCGGCCGTGATAATGCGCCGCGATGCCCGCACCCGACCGTGACCGCTCCGAGCTGAGCGGCAGGATCGCCGTGGTCACCGGTGCCGCCGCCGGCATCGGCAACGCCTGCGCGCGTGCCCTCGCCGGCGCCGGAGCGGCGGTGGTTCTTGTCGATCGTGACCGCAACGCGGCGAGCAGCGCGGCCGAAGAGCTCCGCGCCGGCGGCGCCGACGCCGACGCCGTCGCCGCCGACGTGTCCGACGCCGCGCAGGTCGCGACCATGGCCGCCCAGGTCCTTCAGCGCCACGGCGAGGTGGACGTCCTGGTCAACTCCGCCGGCATCCAGCGCTACGGCACGGTCGTCGACACGGCGGAGTCGACCTGGGACGAGGTGATGGCGACCAACCTCAAGAGCATGTACCTCACCGCGCACCATCTCGTGCCGTCGCTGCAGCGCCGGCGCGGCGCGGTGGTCAACGTCGCGTCGGTGCAGTCGCTGGCGGCGCTGCGCGGCTCCGCGGCGTACGTCACAAGCAAGCACGCCGTGCTCGGCCTCACCCGCGCCATGGCCGCCGACCACGCGCCCGAGGTGCGCGTCAACTGCGTCGCGCCCGGCTCGGTCGACACGCCGATGCTGCGAGCCGCGGCCGGCGACCTCGGGCTCGACGTCGACGCCGCGCTCGGCGACTGGGCGAAGCTGCATCCGCTCGGGCGCGTTGCCGCGGCCGAGGAGGTCGCCGAGGTCGTCCTCTTCCTCGCCTCGCCGCGCGCCTCGTTCGTCACCGGCGCCTGCGTCACCGTCGACGGGGGCATGACCGCGCTGCTCCGCTGAGCGGCGCCCCGGCGGCGCGGGGCGCAGACCGCCGTTGCTAGCCTGTGGGCATGGGTTCTGCCGGCTGGGGCTTCGGCGCCGCCTTCCTCGGCTCCGCCGTGGAGTCGGTGGAGGCGCTCACCATCGTCCTCGCCGTCGGCGTCACCCGCGGCTGGCGCGCCCCGTTGCAGGGGACGCTCGCCGCCCTCCTGGTGCTCGCGGCGCTGGTGCTGAGCCTGGGCCACGTGATCACCACACGCGTGCCCGACTCGGTCCTGAAGTCGGTGATCGGCGGGTTGGTGCTGCTCTTCGGGCTGCGCTGGCTGCACAAGGCGATCCTCCGCTCGGCGGGCGTGCTGCCCCTCTCCGACGAGCGCGACCGCTTCGCCAGCACGGCGCGGAGCGCGGGCATCGGCGGCTCGCTCGCCGGGGTCGACTGGCCCGCCTTCGCGCTCGCCTTCAAGGGCGTGTTCCTGGAGGGGCTGGAGGTCGCGTTCATCGTCTTCGCCGTCGGCGCCACCAGCCGCGAGCTGGGCGTCGCCGGGCTCGGCGGCGTCGCGGCCATGGTGGTGGTCGCCTCCCTCGGGGTCGTGCTGCGACGGCCGCTGACGCGCGTGCCGGAGAACACGATCAAGCACACCGTCGGCGTTCTTCTGGCCAGCCTTGGCACATTCTGGGCGGGCGAGGGCTTCGGCGTGCGCTGGCCGCTCGACGCCGTCTCGGTGCTGGCGCTGGTCGCGGTCTACACCGGCGCGGCGCGGCTCAGCGTCGCGCTGCTGCGCTCCTCGACCCGCCACGCCTCGCTGCCCGAGCCGGCCTGATGCTGCGCGCGGTGCGCACCGCCGCCGCCGGGGTCCTCGGCCTGTTCATGACCGGCTGGGTGTCCGCCGCCATCGCGCTCTGCGTGCTGGCGGGCGGCTGGGCGCTGGCCCGTGCCTTCCCCGGCGCCGCCGCGGGCTTCGCGATGGCCGGCGCGCTGGCCCTGCTCGTGGTCGGCGAGGCGCTGCTGCGCGGCCGGAGGTAGCATGGCCGCATGAGCGCCGACATCGAGCGGGACGTCCCGCAGTCCGAGCAGGAGTGGCGCGAGCGCCTCACTCCTGAGCAGTTCCACGTGCTGCGCCAGGCGGGCACCGAGCGCGCCTTCACCGGCGAGTACTGGAACGTCCACGACGACGGCAGCTACCACTGCGCCGGCTGCGGCGCGCTGCTCTTCGACAGCGAGACGAAGTTCGACTCCGGCACCGGCTGGCCCAGCTTCACCGCGCCGGCGGTGGCCGATGCGGTGGTGCTGCGCGAGGACAGGAGCCTGTTCATGCGCCGGGTCGAGGTGGTCTGCGCGCGTTGCGGCGGCCACCTCGGGCACGTCTTCGACGACGGCCCCGACGGCCTGCCGCGCTACTGCATGAACTCCGCGGCGCTCGACCTGCAGAAGCGCTAGCGCCCGGCGGCCACCGGGTGGCTGGGCTGGTAGACGGGCAGCTCACCGCCGTCCGGAAGCCGCAGCGCCGTCACCAGGCCCCAGCGCTCCTGCGACACCTCGCGGGTGAACTCGACGCCCTTGGCGCGGAGCGCGGCCATGGTCGCCTCGATGTCGTCGCAGAGCAGGTAGAGCTCCGACCGGGTCGGCCCGTCGTCGGGGTGGATGCCCAGCTCCGCGGGTGGCAGCCCGAAGATGAGCCAGCCGCCTCCCGCGTCGACCGAGGGGAGGTCGAGCACGTCGCGGAAGAATGCGCGAAGCCCCTCCGGATCCCGCGTGTAGAGGATCGCGTGCACTCCGGTGATCACGGGCATGCCCTCCTGGAGATGACGGAAACGCGCGCAGACCTTCACACATCTTGACAGCGGTCACGTTGCCGCGAAGACCGCAGACCGGTAGTGTGCGCCTCACGATGGGCAGAGGAACCAGACCGCTCGGCCTTGCGGTGGCCGCCGCGCTCGCCGCCGTCGGCGCGGGCGCCTTCTCCGCGCCGGTGATGGCCAGGAGCGACAACGCGACGCTGCAGTCCGGCGTCGCCCGCGTGCATCAGGGCAACGGCGGCGAGCTCGACGTCAACGCCTGCCCCGCCGCGCCGCGCGGCTTCGCCTCGTGCAGCGCGCACGTGCGCATCGACGCGCGCGCCCGAAGCGCCACCCCGGCACGTCCCGGCACAACGGCCTCGCCCAACGCCATTGGCAACAACGGCGGCTACGACCCCGCGTACCTGCGCTCGGCGTACAACCTCAACGTCAGCGGCGGCAGCGGTCTCACCGTGGCCATCGTCGACGCCTACGACGACCCCAACGCGGCCGCCAACCTGGCCAGCTACCGGTCGTACTTCGGCATCCCCGCCTGCGGCACGGGCTGCTTCACCAAGGTGAACCAGCGCGGCGGCACCACCTATCCCGCCGCCGACACCGGCTGGTCGGAGGAGATCTCGCTCGACCTCGACATGGTCAGCGCCATCTGCCCCAACTGCCACATCCTTCTGGTCGAGGCTGACGACAACTCGCTGGCCAACCTCGGCGCCGCCGTCAACGAGGCGGTGGCCCTGGGCGCGGTGGCGGTGAGCAACAGCTACGGCGGCGGCGAGTACAGCGGCGAGACCGCCGACAGCGCCTCCTACTACAACCATCCCGGCGTGGCCATCACCGCCAGCTCGGGCGACAGCGGCTACGGCGTGGAGTTCCCCGCCGCCTCCGGCACCGTCACCGCGGTCGGCGGCACGACGCTGAACCAGGCCACCAACACCGGAACGCGCAACGCCACCGAGACCGCCTGGAGCGGCGCCGGCAGCGGTTGCAGCGCCTTCGTCGGCAAGCCCACCTGGCAGAAGGACTCCGGCTGCTCCAACCGCACCGTCGCCGACGTCAGCGCGGTCGCCGATCCCAACACCGGCGTCTGGGTGTACGACACCTACGGCCAGTCCGGCTGGCTGGTCTTCGGCGGCACCAGCGTCGCCTCGCCGATCGTCGCCAGCGTGTACGCGCTGGCCGGCCGCCCCGGCTCCGGCGACACGCCCGCCTCGTATCCCTATGCGCAGACCTCGGCCCTCTTCGACATCCTCTCGGGCAGCAACGGCTCCTGCGGCGGCAGCTACCTGTGCACCGCCGCCGCCGGGTACGACGGCCCCACCGGCCTGGGCACGCCCAACAACAGCGCCGCCTTCGGTCCCGCGCAGCCGGCCCTCGGCGCGCTCTCCTTCACCTCCGCGGCGCAGACGCTCACCGCAGGACAGGCGAGCGGCGCGATGAGCGTCGCGGTGTCGCCGGCGCCGGCCTCGCCGATCAGCGTGTCGCTGAGCAGCAGCAGCGCCAAGGGGCTGTTCGCCACCTCGGCGAGCGGGCCCTGGAGCAGCACGCTGACCGTGCCCGTGGGCAGTGGCGGCGCCAGCTTCTACTACGAGGACACCGCCGCGGGCAGCCCGGTGCTCACCGCCGCGTCGAGCGGCTACAGCTCTGCGACGCAGACCGAGAAGGTCAACGCAGGCGCCCTGGCCAGGGTGGTGCTCTCGCCGGCGAGTGCGAGCATCGCGCGGCGTGGCAGGGTCGTCTTCACCGCCAGCGGCCAGGACGCCTACGGGAATGCGGTCGCCCTCACCACCACCCCGTCGTGGTCGGTGAGCCCGGCGCTGGGCACGTTCAGCAACATCTCGGGCGGCTCGGCGACGTTCACGGCGGGCAGCAGCACCGGCTCGGGGACGATCACGGCCACCGTGGGCTCGCTCAAGGGCACCGCGTCGATCACGGTCCACCGCTAGGAACACGCTCGCCTCTCATTGACGCTGTGGCGGGCCGGGCATACCATTCGGCCGAGTCCGGGCAGGATCTCGCAGGAGATGGCCGGAACCGCATCACAAGCAGCCAACGAGGGAACCCGATGCCTGACAACACGGCCGGAAACTTCATCGACGACCTGACCAACGGGGACAAGGCGATCCTCGGCGGGTCGTTGGTGGTGCTGATCGCGATGTTCCTCCCCTGGTACAGCGAGTCGTACCTGAGCCTGAGCGACTCCGTCGACGGCTTCCACCGCTGGGGCCTGCTGTCCTTCGTGGCCTGGCTCCTGGTCCTGGGCCTCTGGCTCCTCCGCGGCCCTTTGAGCGAGCAGATGAAGCTGCCCCACTGGGGGGTCAGTGACGGGATGCTGTTCATGATCCTCGGCGGTCTCGAGGTGCTCGGCGCCATCCTCTTCTGGGTCGACGGCAACTCGTCCCTCGGGGGGCTCAACAGCTTCGGCGTTTCCGCGGGTCCGAGCTTCGGTCTGTTCGTCGCCATCGTCGGGGGGGCGCTCACCATCGCCGGCGGATACCTCAAGCAGTCCGAGCCCCCGAAGGTGACGAGCGGCGGCCCGTCCACCGCTCCCGGCGGCTACGGCACGCCGCCCGCCGCCGCGGCACCGCCGCCCCCGCCGCCGTCGTACGGCACGCCGCCTCCTCCGGCGGCTCCTCCGGCGGCCCCGCCCAGCGCTCCGCCCTCGGGTGGGGGCGCCCCGCCGCCACCGCCACCCGCCTAGCCGCCGGGCGTAGGCTGGGCCGGTGAGCAGCGCGCCCGGCACCGAGGTCGCAACCCTGGCGGGGGGCTGCTTCTGGTGCCTCGACGCCGCCTACCGGCAGATCGAGGGTGTCACCCGCGTGGTCAGCGGCTACGCGGGTGGCACCGTCGACGACCCCTCGTACGAGCAGGTCTGCACCGGCAGGACCGGCCATGCCGAGGTGGTGCAGGTCGAGTACGACCCCGCTTCCATCTCCTACGAGGACGTCCTCGACGTCTTCTGGTCGATCCACGATCCCACCACGCTCAACCGCCAGGGCGCCGACACCGGCACCCAGTACCGCTCGGCGATCTTCGTCCACGACGAGGCGCAGCGCGCCGCCGCGGAGCGCTCCAGGGCGGCGGTGCAGGAGCACTGGCACGACCCCGTGGTCACCGAGATCGTCCCCCTCGACCGCTTCTGGCCGGCCGAGGAGTACCACCAGGACTACTACGCCCGCAATCCGTACCAGGGGTACTGCCAGGCGGTGATCAACCCCAAGCTGCTCAAGCTCCGCCAGAAGCACGCGGCGCGGCTGCGGGCGGGCGCCTAGGCTAGGCGGCGGGCGTGCCCTTGGCGCCGCCCGGCGGCAGTGGCGCGGCCTCGGCGAGCGGGTCGATGACCACGCGCGGGCGGTTGTTGGAGATGTCGGCGCGGCAGAGCGCCGCCGCCGCGGGGAGGATCACCTCCGCCTCGGGGTGATGGCAGGACCCGACGAAGCCGCGCGTGCTGCGCTCGGCGCCGAGGTGGAGGCAGGTGCGCCCCGTGCCGCGTGCGGCCGTGGGATCGAGACCGAAGGTGACCACCTCGCCGTCGTACCCCGGGCATGCGGCCATCTGGTCGGAGTCGAGCCCGAGGACGGCGAAGGGGCAGCGCATCAGCATGGCGAGGGCGATCGTACCTCCGGTCGAGCGCCTGTGCGCCGGGTCAGTCCTCGCCGAAGCGGAGGTCGACCTCGTCGAGCGAGGGGACGAACCAGTACGAGCCGGTGGTCGCCGTGGTGAAGTCCATGAGGCGGTCGCCGGTGCCCTCGCGCGCGGTGTCGAAGATGCGGGCCAGCATGCGGTCGATCCGCTGCAGGTCGACGCTGAAGGCGATGAAGAAGAGCCCGTGCTCCTCGACGTCACCGAAGGGCGTGCTGCGGCGGAAGATCTCGAGCTCGTCGCCCTGCTCGTCCTCGATGACCACGCGGGCGATGTGCGCCGTGGCCGGCTTGACGGCGTCGGCCAGCTCCACGCTGTCCGGCTTGCTGCGCCCGATGACCGCCTCCTGCTGCTCGACTGGAAGGGCGTGGAAGCGGGCCAGGTCGTGCACGTAGCGCTGGGTCATGGCGAAGCTTCCCCCCTCGCCCGGCCCGCCGGGGATCGCCACCGTGGCCGGCGCGTCCGCGACCGGCGGGTTCTCGGTGCCGTCGACGAAGCCGGTCAGGTCGCGACTGTCGAGGTAGAGGAAGGCCGGCTGGTCCAGCTCCAGCGTCGCCACCGGGCTGAACGCGGCGGTGACGGCGCGCGCCGTGTCGAGGACGACGTCGGGCCCTGAGCCGTGCAGCCACACCCAGATGTCGCGCTGCGTCGAGGGGGCCCGGTGACGCGCGCCGTCCAGGGCGTCGAAGTCCCGCAGCCCCGGCGGTGCGTCGTGCCCGGCGACGCGGCGCCAGAGGTCGGCGCCGAAGCCGATGACGATGTTGCACCCGCCGGCCGTCACCGCGGGTTCGCGCAGGCTGCGAACGCCGGCCGCGATCGCCCCGATGTCGGCGTTGCCGGGCACGCTGAACTCGAGCTGGCGATGCGAGCGCGTCCCCTGCGCGAAGATGCCCGGCTGCGTGTGCGCCATGCGGCGATTCTGCGCCATGAGTTGCGCGCTCCGCTGCGCGTGTGTACGCTTGCACGGTTCCGTCGCGCCCCCAGCCCGGGTGCGGCATTTCATTGAGGAGACCCCTCGTGTTGATCCGGCTGCGTCAGACCCCCGGAGCAGAGAGCGTGAATCCGCGGCTCTCCTTCGTGGGTGGAGTCTGCGCGGCCGACCTGTATCCCTAACTCTCCCGTCGCCTGACGTCGGGATCACGGGATCCACCGGCCGCCCAGCGAGAGGCCGGACATCTGGAACCGTGATCGAGGACGTTGGAGGCAACTGGAGTGACTGGGAGTTCGAGGGGAGCAGCCGTCGAGCTGCGGGGCGTCAGCAAGCGCTTCCGCACCTCCGGTGGCGCGCTGCCCTGGAGGCGGAGCCGCTCTGAGAAGGTGGCGCTGCACAGCACCGACCTCTGCGTCGAGTACGGCAGCGTCACCGGCATCATCGGCATGAACGGCAGCGGCAAGTCGACGCTGGTGCGGATCCTGGCGACGCTGATGCTGCCCGACACCGGGTGGGCCCGCGTCTTCGGCCACGACGTGGTGAATGAGGCCGCCGCCGTGCGCCGGCACGTCAACCGCGTCTCGGTGGAGGCGTCGTTCTTCAAGTCGCTGAGCCCGTGGGAGAACCTGCTCTACTCGGCGCGGCTCTACGGCAGCGACGACGACATCCGCTCGCGCAGCTCGGCGGTGCTGCGCCGTCTCGGGCTTCCCGAGTCGACCTTCGACAAGCCGATGCGGCAGCTCTCCCGCGGCCAGCAGCAGAAGGTGGCCATCGCCCGCAGCCTGCTGACCGCACCGTCGCTGCTGCTCATGGACGAGCCCACCACGGGGCTCGACCCGCGCAGCAAGCGCGAGGTGCAGGGCTTCATCCGGGCGATGCGCCGCGAGCGTGAGGTGACCGTGCTGCTCTGCACCCACGACCTCGCCGAGGCCGAGGTGCTCTGCGACCGCGTCGTCGTCCTCGACGGCGGGCGGGTCCTCGCCGACGCGACACCCGAGGGGCTGCGCACGGCCGCGCGCACCGCGACCCTCGAGGACGCCTTCCTGCAGATCGTGGGACGAAGCATCGACGACGACGTCGACACACCGGAGGAGAGCTGACATGGCCGCCGGCACCGCCTCGGGCACCACGGCGCTGCGTCGCGAGATGGGCGCCCTGCTGGGGTTCATGGAGCGCCAGCGCAACATCTACAAGCGCTTCTGGGCGTGGGAGGTGGTCTTCTTCGCCTACTCGCTGATCTCGGTGTGCAGCATCGGCTACCTGGCCAGCGGCCTGCCCTCGATCGGCGGCGGAGCGCAGGTGGACACGCGCACGACGCAGCTCTACCTGCTCGCCGGCGCGCTGCTGTGGAGCTACCTCTCGCTCATCTTCATGGAGGTCGCCTACGCGATCGGCATCGAGCGCTGGGAGGGCACCATCGAATACACCTTCATGGCGCCGGTGCGGCGCACCACCCACCTCATGGGCGTGTGGTGCGCGACGGTGATCTACGGCCTGGTGCGCACCGCCGTCGTCATCGCGGTGATCGTCCCGCTGTTCCACATCGACCTGCACGGCGTCAACGGCTGGTCGGTGCTGGTCATCCTGCTGGTGGCGACGCTGCCGCTGGCGGCCATCGGCATCATGGTGGCGATCATGCCCTTGCTCGCGCCCGAGAAGGGCGAGCAGATGTCGATCAGCATCCAGGGCGTGTTCCTGCTGGTGTCGGGCGTGTACTACCCGGTGTCGGTGCTGCCCCAGCCGTTGCATGCGCTGGGGTTGGCGTCGCCGCTGACGTACGTCCTCGACGGCATCCGCGACGCGCTGCTGCGGGGGCGCTCCGTCGGTGACATGCTGCCCATGCTCGGCATGCTGGTGCTGAGCGGGCTGGTGCTCATCCCGGTCGCCCTGTGGCTGTTCTCGCGCGCCGAGCAGAGGGCGAAGCGGCTGGGGCTGCTGAAGCGCAGCGGCTGACCCGCGACGGGCGGGTCAGCCCCAGGCCACCACCGACCGGACTCCGCCACGGCGCCCTTCCGCCGCGTGGCGGTTGACGTCGTCCATGTGCTCGCACATCAGCCGCTCCGCCGCGGCCGCGTTGCCGCGCGCGATGGCGCGCGCCACCGCGGCCAGGCGCGCGGCGGCCTCGGGGCGCCGGTTGACCGGCAGTGCGAAGCCGGTGATGCGATCGCTGACCACCTCGTCGAGGGCCCGGCAGAAGAGGGCCAGCACGGCCTGCCCCGCGGTCTCGTCCATCGCCTCGCGGAACTGGCGCGTGGCCTCGCGCCAGCGCGCCGCCGGCGCGTCGACGCAGGACTCGACCTGCTCCACGGCCAGCTGCAGCCGCCGCAGGCCGCCGGGATCGCGCCTCTCGGCTGCGATCCGCGCCATCACCGGCTCCATCACCCGCCGCGCCTCCATCACCTCGATGAGGCGCATGCCGCCCGCCTGGAAGAAGAGCGACGAGGTGCGGGCGTAGCCGCGGCTGCCCGCCTCGGCGAGCACAGGTCCGCCTCCGGGGCCCGGCCGGATGGTGAGCAGGCCCTGGACCTCGAGGATGCGCAGCGCCTCGCGCAGCGTGGTGCGCCCGACCTGGTACTCCTCGAGCATCAGCGCCTCGGGGGGCAGCGTGGTGCCGGGCCGCAGCCGCCGAGCCAGGACGTCGCGGAGGATCTGCCGCGCCAGCGTCTGGGACTTCTTCTCCCCGCGACGAGCTGTGACGGCGGCGCCGCGTGGCTGTGCTGCGATGGCGGCGCCTTCGCCTCTGCTCATACACCCCTTCCGAGGACGTTCCCCTGCCGCGCCCCGCCGCGATTGCGCGTCAGTATAAGCGTGGTGTACGCCGACGACCCGCACGCCCGCCTCGCCGCACTCGGCCTGGAGCTGCCCCCGGCACCGCCCGCTCTGGCCGCCTACGTGCCGGCCACAGCGCTGCCCATGGGCCACGGGCGCGTGCTCGTCTCCGTGTCCGGTCAGGTGCTGGTGCGGGACGGCGCTCCCGTGCTGCGCGGGCGCGTCCCCGACGAGGTGAGCGTCGAGGAGGCGGTGGAGAACGCGCGCGGCTGTGCCCTGCGCGTGCTCGCCCAGCTCGACGGCGCCGCCGGCCTCGCCAACGTCGAGCAGGTGCTCCAGGTCACCGTCTTCGTGCGCTGCGCCGACGGCTTCGAGGGCCAGCCGGCGGTGGCCGACGGCGCCTCCGAGCTGCTCGTCGCCGTGCTCGGCGAGCGCGGCCGGCACGCCCGCGCCGCGGTGGGCGTCAACGCGCTGCCGCTGGGGGTCCCCGTCGAGGTGACCGCCCTGGCCCTGGCTACGCGGCCGACTCCGGCATGAGCAGGGCGCGCGCCTCCTCGGGGAAGCGCGCCAGGCTGGCCTCGCTGATCACCGGGATCTCGGCGTTGGGCTGGTCCACCCAGCGGTAGACGATCTCCCGGAAGAGGTCGACGGTGGCGTCGATGGGCATCCCGAGGCGCGACATGTCCTCGCTGCGCTCCTCCATGAAGCGCTCCATCATGGTGAGGAAGGCGTTGCCCCCGCGCAGCAGCTCGGAGGTGGCCGCGGCGTACTCCTCGGTGCCCGCGGGCGCGGCGAGCTGGCGTCCCTTGATCGCCCAGAGCTCGGTCACGAAGTCGGCCATCAGCGGGGTGAGCTCGCGCTGCATCGAGCGGGCGACGGCCAGCCGGTCCTCGCGCACCTCGCGAACCCAGGCCATGCGAGCCTGCTCGTCGCCGATGCGGCAGCGGGCGAAGTGGCGCCACGGAGCGCCCGGCACGCGGCCGAGGTCGAGGTTGCCGCAGGTCCAGATCGAGTCCAGGGTGCGGTACTGCGTGTCCAGCGGGACGAACTGCGACTGCTGGAAGGCGGGGCACCCGTCGAAGCCGTCGGCGAACGGCTTGCGATAGGGGCACTCGTCCCGCGGGCGCTCAGTGGGCATGGCGTGCGCATTGTCGCCGCTGCCGGGCGATCGTGGGCGTCCTCCGGCGCGACAGGTCAGTTGCGCAGCCGCTCGGCGACCACCTCGGCGAGGTGGCGCACCCGCAGCGGCTGCCGGCGCGCGGCTGCGGCGCCGCGGAGGTGGAGGATGCAGCCGGGGTTGTCGGTGACCAGCACCCGCGCCCCGCTCTCGGCGACGTTGTCCAGCTTGCGCGTGGCGATCGCCCGGCCCACCTCGGGTGCGGTGGTCGAGGTCGCCCCGCCGAACCCGCAGCAGACGTCCGCCTCCTGGAGCGCCGCGGTGGCGATGCCGCAGCGGGACAGCAGGCGCTGGGCGGCGCCGTCCGCGTGCAGCACGGTGCGCGTCTGGCAGAACGGGTGGTACACGGTGGCGGCGGTGGCCGGGGCCGCGTCGATTGCGCCGTCGGGCAGGCGTTCGGCGACGAAGCTGGCGAAGTCGACGGTGCGCTCGGCGAGGGCCTCGGCACGGCGCCGCCAGGCCGGGTCGCCGGCGAAGAGCTGCGGGTACTCGTGGACCATGGCGGCGACGCAGGAGTTGGCGGTGCTCACCACCTGGTCCGCGCGGCAGGACTCGAGGGTGGCGATGGTGCGGCGGGCGAGCCGGCGGGCGGTGTCCCAGTCGCCGGAGTCGAGCATGGGCAGGCCGCAGCAGTGCAGGCTCTCGGGAGCCACCACCTCGGCGCCGCAGGCGCGCAGCACCCGTGCCGCGGCGACGGCGATCTCGGGCGCGGCGACGTCGGTGATGCACTGGGTGAGGAAGGCGACGCGCATCACCGCTGGTGCGCCGGTGGCGGGCGGCGTCTGCAGCAGGCGCCGTGCCGGCGTCGTGGCCAGTGCCGGCAGGCGCCGCCAGGCATGGCGGCGGGGGAGGGGCAGTCGCAGCGTTCCGTCGCGGCGCTGCAGCGGGCGCGTCAGCGCGGCGCCGGTTGCGGCCAGCGCGCGGAACAACCGCGGCCGCGCCCAGATGGCGAAGGCGATCCGCGTCAGCCGCGGCAATCCCCGCCGCTCCACGACGCGGCGGCGCACGGCGAGGATCTGGCGCGGCAGCGGGATGTCGACGGGGCACACCGTCTGGCACGCGTTGCAGCTGACGCAGAGCGACTGCGGTCCCGCGGCCGCGTCGAGGCCGTGGTGGAACGGCGTGTTGACCAGGCCGATGGCGCCCGAGTAGATGTGGCCGAAGACCTGGCCGCCCACCGCCTGGTAGGGCGGGCAGACGCTGGCGCAGGCGGCGCAGCGGATGCAGCGCAGTGCCTCGCGGAACTCGGGGTCGTCGCGCATCGCGCTGCGCCCGTTGTCGACGACGATGTAGTGGAGCTGCTGCCGTGCGTCGGCGGGACCGCGGACGAACGTCGTGTAGGTGGTGATGCGCTGCCCCGTGGCGGAGCGCCCCAGCAGGCGCACCTGGGTGACCGCGTCCTCCTCGCTGCGCAGCAGCTTGTCCGCGCCGACCATGACGATGTGCACGTCGGCCAGCGTGGTCACCAGCGCCTCGTTGCCCTCGTTGGTGACGATCATCGCCGCGCCGCTGCCGGCGATGATCGCGTTGGCGCCGCTGATGCCGACGCGCGCGCGCATCAGCACCGGGCGCAGCGTCTCGCGCACCGTGGCCACCTGCTCGGTGACGTCGGTGGGGGAGACGGCGTGGTGCACCTCCTCGCTGAGCGTCTGGGCCACCTGGCGGCGGTTGAGGTGGATGGCCGGCATCACCATGTGCGACGGCGTCTCGTGGCGGAGCTGCACGATCCACTCGCCGACGTCGGTCTCCACGGCGCGGATGCCGTGGTCCTCGAGATGATGGTTGAGGTGCAGCTCCTCGGTCACCATCGACTTGGTCTTGACGACGAGGTCGGCTCCGGCGCTGCGGCAGATCTGCACCACGGCCTGCACCGCCTCGGCCGCCGTCCGGGTGAGGTGCACCTGGGCACCGGACCTGGTGGCGTTGTCGACGAACCGCTGCAGGTAGGCCGCCTGGTCGGCGATCACCTCGTCCTTGGCGGCCACCAGCGTCTGGCGCAGCGACTCGAACGGCTCGGGCGGTGGCGTGGCGGTGAAGGCGGCGTCGCGGCCGCTGCGCCAGCCGCGCTGGAAGGCGAGCAGGTTGGCGGCGAGCTGCTCGTCGTGCACCGCGCCCTCGTAGCGCGCGGCGAAGGGCTCAGGCATGCAGCGGCTCGGCGAGCAGGAGGACGTGCAGCGCGCGCGGGCCGTGCGCGCCGATGGTGATGACGCGCTCGATGTCGGCGGTGCGCGTCGGGCCGGTGACCAGCGAGACGTAGGGCGCGGAGATGCTGCGGGTCGCGGCGGGAAGGTCGTCCAGCGAAGCGCGGACGTCGCCCTCGGCGACGGCGACGACGTGCACGCGCGCGAGGATGCCGAGCAGGCGGTCCCAGCGCGAGCGCGGCGCCAGCAGCAGGCTGCCGGTCTCGGCGACGCCCAGCTCCGCGGTGGAGACGCCGAGGTCGAGGTAGGGCGGCCGCTGCCCGGCGGTGACCGGCACGACGCCGTCCGGCAGCAGCCCGGCGGCTGCCTCGGTCGCCGCGACGGCCGGCGGCACTTCGGTTTCTGCCAGAGTCGACATGATCGTGGCGACCACGGCCCGCGCCGCGGCCAGGTCGGCGCAGCGGTGGAGGGTGGCGCCGGTGACCCCGACCTGCTCGGCGAAGGCGTCCACGACGGCGGCGTCGGTGCTGGGCATGCCCGTCCAGCCTAGCCGTGCGCTCATGCCCGCTGCAGCGCCGCCGGCGCCTCGGCCCCCGGCGTGCCGACGCCGGGCAGCGCGCAGAAGCGCGCGTACGCCTCCTCCCAGCGCGGCGCGGCGCCCGGATCGGGGTCGTACCGCCGCAGCCCGGCGCCGCGGGCGATCAGCGTCCGCGCGTCCTCGAGCGAGCCCAGCACCCCGCGCGCGATCGCCTGCACCGCCACGTTCCCGGCGGCGGTGGCCTCGACAGGACCCGCGACGACGGGCAGGCCCGTGGCGTCGGCGGTGCAGCGGTTGAGCAGCGCGTTGCGGCTGCCGCCGCCGACGACGTGGATCACCGCCGGCCGCACGCCGGTGGCCAGGGAGAGCGCGTCGACGGCCCAGCGGTAGCGGAGAGCCAGGCTCTCGATCACCGCGCGCACCAGGGCGCCGCGCCCCTCGGGCTTCGGCTCGCCGGTGCGGACGCACGCCTCGGCGATGGCCGCGGGAAGGTCGCCGGGGCGGAGGAAGGCGGGATCGTCGGGGTCGACGACGCTGACGAAGGGGGGCGACTGCTCCGCCTCGTGCAGCAGCGTCGCGTAGTCGGCCGCATCGCCGTCGCGCGTGGCGAAGGCGCTGCGCAGCTGCTGCACCAGCCAGAGCCCCATCACGTTGCGCAGCAGCCGCACCGTGGCGGCGACGCCGTGCTCGTTGCTGAGGTTGCAGCGCAGCGCGATGTCGCCGAGCACGGGCGCGCGCAGCTCCATGCCGACCAGCGACCACGTCCCCGAGGAGATGAACGCCGCGGGGACGTCGCGGGGCAACGGCGTGCCCGCCACCGCCGAGGCGGTGTCGTGGCTGCCGGCGGCGACGATGTCCATGCCGGGCCGCCCGCGGACGCTGCCCACCACGGTGCCGGGCTGGACGATCGGTGCGCACAGGTGCGAGGGCAGCCCGCAGGCGTCGAGGACGTCGGTCGCCCAGGTGCCGTCGTGCGCCAGCATCTGCGTGGTGCTGGCGTTGGTGCGCTCGCTCACCGCGTCGGCGCCGAGGCGGTGCTGCAGGTAGTCGGGCATGAGCAGCATGCGCGCCGCGCCGTCGAGATCGGGCGCACCGGCGCGCGCCATGGCGACGAGCTGCCCCAGCGTGTTGATCTCCATCATCTGGATGCCGGTGCGTGCGAACAGCGCGGCGCGCGGGATGCGCTCGAAGACGTGGGGGAGGATGCCCGCGGTGATGGGGTCGCGATAGCAGCGCGGCGGCGCGCAGGGCGTCCCGCCCGCGTCCAGCAGCACGACGTCGACTCCCCAGCCGTCGACGGCGACGCTCACCGCCTCGGGCGCGGCGTCGATGCCCGCGCGCACCTCGGCGAGCAGCGTCTCGACGTCCCAGGCCAGCCGGTCGGTGAGCCGCACCGGCACGTTGGCGAAGCGGTGCAGCTCCTCGAGGACGATGCCGCCGTCGCCGACGCGACCCGCCATGGCGCGGCCGCTCTCAGCGCCGAGGTCGACGGCGAGGAAGAGCGGCGCCGCGGCGCCCACGGCTACGCCCAGCCTGCCGGGACGCCCTCCCGCCGCGCCTGCGCCCGCGCCTCGGCCTCGCCGCTCGCGAGGTAGGCGCGCAATGGCTCGGCGGGGAGGTTGCGCGCCTCGCGCCAGCGCGCCAGCAGGGGGCGGACGTCGGTGTCGTAGGCGTCCTTGAGGCACTCGTTGGCGCCGACGATGTCGCCCGCCTGCTGCGCCGCCTGCAGTGCGGGGCGGTCGACCAGGCAGGCCTTCAGCCAGTGCTCCTGCAGGGTGGTGACGGTGCGGATCATCGCCGGCACCTTGGGCTCGATGTTGTGCGCCTGGTCGACCATGTAGGCGATGCCGCGCGCGCAGGCGCCGGCGGCGCTCGACTCCAGTCCCGCGCCGGCCAGCTCGTTGAAGATGAGGAAGAGCTGGTACGGGTTGACGCTGGCGGCGATGAGGTCGTCGTCGCCGTACTTGCGGTCGTTGAGGTCGAAGGCGCCGAGCACCCCCTCGTCGAGGAGGATGGCCACGATCTGCTCGATGTTGACGCCGTGCGCGTGGTGCCCCAGGTCGACGACCACGCGGCCGCGCTCACCGGCGTGGCGCGCCAGCAGCATGGCCATGCCCCAGTCCTGGATGTCGGTGTGGTAGAAGGCCGGCTCGTAGAACTTGTACTCGACGAGCAGCCGCGCCGGCTCGGGGAGCTGGTCGTGCACCGCGCGCAGGGCGTCCATGAGGCGGTGCTTGCGGCTGCGGAAGTCGTCCTGGCCCGGGTAGTTCGTGCCATCTCCGAGCCAAACCTTGAGCGCGTGCGCGCCGGTGGCGGCGACGATCTCGCAGCACTCCTGCATGTGCCGCATCGCCTTGGCGCGCACCGCCGCGTCGGGGTGGGCCAGGCTGCCGAGTCGGTAGTCCTCGTCCTGGAAGGTGTTGCTGTTGATGGCGCCGAGGCGCAGTCCGCGCTCGGTCGCGTGGGCGCTCAGCGCGGCGTAGTCGTCGACGCGGTCCCAGGGGATGTGCAGCGACACCAGCGGCGCGGCGCCGGTGTAACGGTGCACGGTGGCGGCGTCGTCGAGCTTCTCCAGGGTGTCGCGCGGCGTGCCCGGCTGGGGGAAGACGCGGAAGCGCGTCCCGGTGTTGCTGAAGCCCCAGGAGGGCAGCTCGACCACGAAGGCGTCGAGGACGGCGCGCAGTCGGGCCTCGTCGAAGTCGATGCTCATCCGGTCGCTCCCTGGCGGGCGTGCTGGGCCTGCGCTGTGCAAGCGGTTGCAGGATCGTACCACCGAGCCGCCGCTGATGCCAGCGAGCCGGCGCTGTGCAACACGTTGCACGCCCGCGGCTATGATTCGGGCGATGCCGCCTGCACGCGGGGACGAGCTGACCTCCGGGGCCCGCCTCCGTGACGTGGCCGCCCTGGCCAAGGTGTCCACCTCGACCGCCTCGCGCGCCCTGAGCGGCGACCCCCGGATCAGCGCGCCGACCCGCCGGCGCGTCGAGCGCGCCGCCAGCCGCCTGGCCTACCGGGCCAACCCGCTGGCCCGCGGCCTCTCCCTGCGCCGCACCTTCACCGTCGGCCTGATCGTCGGCGATCTGACCAACCCCTTCTTCGGCCAGCTCGCCCGCGGCGTCGACGAGACCCTCCACGACTTCGGCTACACCTACCTGCTGGCGGACATGGACGGCGAGGTGGAGCGCCAGTCCGTCCTCGCCCAGCGCCTCGTCGACCGCCACGTCGACGGCCTGCTGGCCACCGTGCCGCACGACCCGGCCGTGCTCGCCTCCCTGCCCATCCCCGTGGTCGCCGTCGACCGCTGCCCCGGCGTCCCGTCGGTGAGCTCCGACAACGTCGCCGGCGGGAGGCTTGCCGCCGAGCACCTCGTCGCTGCGGGCTACCGGCGCCCGGCCATCCTCCACGCCGGCCCGTCGATGGCGCCGGAGCTGGACCGTCGCACCGGCTTCGTCCAGGGCCTGGCCGCGGCCGGGGTCACCCTGGCCGGGGAGCTCGACCGCGCCGCCCGCTCGCTGCGCTACGACGACGCCTTCGTCGCCGCGCTCGACCTGCTCCGCGCCGGCGCCGACGCCGTCTTCGCCATCGACGACGTCATGGCCGCCGCGGTCATCGCCGCCGCCCTCGAGCTGGGCAGGCGCGTGCCCGGCGACGTCGGCGTGGTCGGCTACGACGACACCCCGATGGCGGCCTGGCGCACCCTCTCGCTCACCTCGGTCGACCAGCGCACCGTGGAGATGGGCCGCGCCGCGGCGAGCATGATCCTGCGCCGCATCGAGAAGCCGGACGAGGACGTCGCCTCGCTGACCCTGGCTCCGCGCCTGGTGGTGCGCGGCTCCTCGGCGGGCCCGGACGCCACCAGGCCCGCCCGGCGCCCGCCTCCTGAAGGCGGCCGCGCGCGTCGGGCAGACTGAGGGGCATGGCAGCGCAGGCCTCGGCCCGTCCCGACCAGGGCAGCTTCTCGCCGGGGCGGATGTACCGGGAGGAGATCGCCACCGACCCGCGCCGTGAGCGGATGTTCCTCGGCTCGGTGGGCTTCTTCGCCGGCTTCGGCGTGGCCCGCGCCATCACCCACGCCATCCGCGCCGAGGTGGGGCCGTTCCGCAACCTCTCCATCGGCGGCCGCCACCTCCACCACATGGTGTTCGGCATCGGCGGGCTGCTGGGCATCGGCTACCTCTGGCTGCTCCTCTTCGGCACCCAGCACCCCGGCCAGGCGCGGGCCTCGCGGGTCACCTCGACCGCCTACGGCGTCGCCTCGGCGCTGACCCTCGACGAGTTCGCCCTCTGGCTCACCCTGCAGGACGTCTACTGGGCCAGGCAGGGACGCAAGAGCGTCGACGCCGCGGCGGTGTTCGGCGCGGTGCTGTCGATGGGCGTCTGGGGCGCGCCGCTCTTCCGCCGCATCGGCCGCGAGCTGTCCGGGAAGCACAGCTAGGCGCGTCCTCAGACGACCGCCCGCAACGCGCGGTCCAGCGCGCTCCGCAAGCCCGGTGGCGACACCCGCTCCACGGCGACGGCGTCGCATCCCACCCACGACGCCGCCTCGACCAGCGCGTCCGCCATCGGCTCCACCGCCGCCGCCGAGTCGAGCGCGACGTGGCGCCCCACCAGCGTCCGTCCGGCCCGAGCGGGGTCGACGTGCCCCTGCAGGCGTCCGCCGCTGAGCAGCGGCATGGAGAAGTACCCGTGGGTCCGCCGCGCCGCCGGGACGTACAGCTCCAGCGGCGGCTTCACCCCGAAGATCCGCTCGGTGCGCCGCCGGAACCAGATCAGCGAGTCGAAGGGCGAGAGCAGCGTGGTGCGGTACCGGCCGCGCACCCCGGCCTCGTGCGTGGCAACCCAGGACGGATGCGCGAACGCGGGCGCCCGTCCCCAGCCGTCGACCTGCACCTCGACCAGCCCCGCCGCGGGCAGCCCAGCGCGCAGCGCCTCCGGTGGCAGCCGGAAGTAGTCGCCGATGTCGGCGGCGGTGGCCACGCCGAGCCGCAGCGCCGCCTGGTTGCAGAGCGCCGCGGCGCACTCGTCGTCGCTCAGGTCGTCGCGCAGCAGCTCGGCGGGGATGGCCCGTGAGGCGAGGTCGTAGACGCGCTTCCAGCCGCGCCGCGTGACGCAGGCGACCTCGCCCTCGGCGAGGAGCTGCTCCACGGCGACCTTGAGCGGCGACCAGTCCCACCACGGGCCGCCCTTGCGCGCGCCGCCCAGCTCGCTGGCGGTGAGCGGGCCGCCGTCGCGCACGCGCGCCAGCGCCTCGGCGCGCACCTCGGGCGCGATGGTCGCGCCCCAGATCCGCACCCGCTCGCGGTAGCGCCGCCGCTTGCCGGCGAAGAGGGGCCACATCTCCAGCGGCAGCACCGAGGCGGCGTGGGCCCAGTACTCGAAGGCGCCGCCGCCCCAGTAGGCGCGCTCCACAGCCGGCCGGCCGACGGCTCCGAGCCGCGCGTAGGCCACCAGCTCGTGGGAGCGCGCCAGCACGGAGATGGTGTCGAGCTGGACGGCGCCGACCGTCTCCAGCATCGCCCGCACCCGCCGCTCCGGCCTGCCGGCCGGTCCCGCGCCCAGCAGGCCCTGGGCCCGCAGCGCCAGCCGCCGCGCCTCCGCCGCACTCAGCGAAAGGGCGGCTCCGGTCACGGCGGCTGATTGTGCCAGCCCTGGCACAACCCCCCCCACATGCCGAACACAAAGCTGCAAAGCCCTCAGTCGCGGCCGGGGCGCAATGGGAGGATCGACCCCGTGCCCGTCTCCGAAGCTCCCCACCCGACCGTCCCGCTGAGCCCCCCGCTGCCGCCGCCACCACGGTCCGAGGCCGACCTGCGCGTGCCCCTGCACGTCGCCCTGGACATCGCGCTGAAGTCCTTCTACTTCCGCGGCGCCATGCGCGGGCGCGAGCTGGCCGAGCATCTCTGCCTGCCCTTCCGCCTCGTCGAGCCGATCCTCCGCACCCTGAGCGACGCCGGCTGGTGCATGTCGGGCGGCCTGCCCAAGGGCGAGGCGATCACCGAGGACAGCGTGCTCAGCTCGGTGCAGTGGTCGCTGACCCAGCAGGGCCGCGACCGCGCCCGCGAGCTGCTCGACGTCAACCAGTACGCAGGTCCCATGCCGGTGAGCTTCGACGTCTACTGCGCGGTGGCGCGCCAGCAGGCCACCGGCGAGCACCGCGTCCACGAGGCCGAGGTGTGCCGCAGCCTGCAGCACCTGGTGCTCGACGAGACCGTGCTCGACGCGCTCGGCCCGGCGCTCAACGGCCGCCAGGCGGTGTTCCTCTACGGCGCGCCGGGCAACGGCAAGACGTCGATCGCCGAGTCGGTCACCCGCCTGCTGGGGCCACCCATCGCCGTGCCCCGGGCGATCTGGGCACACGGCGAGATCATCCGGTTCTTCGACCCCATCCACCACACCCCGGTGAGCATCCCCGACCTGCCCGCGCACGACCGGCGCTGGGTGGTGGTCGAGCGTCCGCAGGTGCACGTCGGCGGCGAGCTGGGCGCGCACACGCTGGAGCTCAGCTTCGACGCGCGGATGGGCTTCTACGAGGCGTCGGCGCAGCTCAAGGCCAACGGCGGGGTGTTCTTCATCGACGACTTCGGGCGGCAGACGCGCATCCCCGCGGTGGAGCTGCTCAACCGGCTCATCGTGCCGCTCAGCAAGGGGGTCGACTTCCTCAACCTGCCGCGCGTCGGCACCACCCTGGAGGTCCCCTTCACCACCTCGCTGCTGCTGGCCACCAACCTGCGTCCCGAGTCGCTGATGGACGAGGCCTTCCTGCGCCGCATCCGCTTCAAGGTGCACGTGCCCGAGCCGACCGTCGCGCAGTACCGCGAGATCTGGCACATGGCCTGCGACCGCCAGGGCGTCGCCTGCGACGAGGCGGTGCTCGACTGGCTGATCGAGGAGCACTACCGCAAGGCGCGGCGCCCGCTGCGCGGGGTCCACCCCCGCGACCTGATGGCGTACATCGTCAGCGCCGCCTGGTACCGCGACCGCGAGCCGGTGTTCGACCGCCGCTCGCTCGACGCCGCGGTGCGCGCCTACTTCGTGCAGGGCGAGGGGCGCTGAGGGAAGGCACCACGCGGCGGGGGGTGCAAACCCCCTGTACAGCGCGCCCACGGCGTGCCATCCTGCTGTCCCGACACGGAATTGGCAGAGGGGCCACCGCATGACGACTCTCTCGCTGTCGCGCGACATCTATTGCCCGATCGACGAGGTCTTCGCGTACCACACCGACCTGGAGCGATCCCCGCAGCACTGGACCAACGTCATCGTCTGCCGGCGCGAGGCCGGACCCGGCGCGCCGCAGGTCGGTGACCGCTACCTCTGGCGCTACCGCATGTACGGCGTCGACTTCGCCGGCCACGCCGCCGTCCGCGAGATCGAGCCCGGGCGCCGCTTCGTGTGGGAGACCGACGGCGGGCTCCGCGCGCGCATCGTCAGCGAGTACCTGCCGCTCAGCGCCCGGCGCACCCGGGTGACCGTCCACGTCGACTACGACGTCCCCGGCGGCCTGATCGGGCGCGCCGTCGACCGCCTGCTCGTCGAGGCCCGCAACGTCGCCGACGGGGAGCGGGCGATGGACCGCCTGGTGGAGCGCCTCGAGGCGGAGGTGGCGGCGCGGCTCGACGTCGAGGACATGCTGCTCGCCTGAGCCAGGGGCTTGGGGTGAAAACCCTATACTGCCCCGCGCATGAGCCAGACGCCTCTCTCGCTGGCGCTCTTCTGGGTCGCGGTGGCCGCCTACCTGGTGGCCCTGCTCAGCTTCGTCGTCTACCTCCCCCTGCGCCGCAAGGTCGTCGCCGACATCGGCGTCGCCGCGGTGGTGCTCGGCTGGCCCTTCCACCTCGCCTCCATCGTCACCCGCGCCCTGGAGGCGGGCCACTGGCCGCTGGGCAACATGTACGAGTACTCGACGGCGATCTCCTTCATCGTCGTCACCACCTTCCTGGTGCTCGCCCTGCGCGCCAGGGTGCGGCTGGTGGGCATCCCGGCGATGGTCATCGCCATCGCCCTGCTGGGTGTCGCCTACATGCTCTACGTGCCGCCCGGCAACCTGGTGCCGGCGCTGCACAGCTACTGGCTGACCATCCACGTCACCGCCATGGCGACGTCCTCGGGGATCCTCACCTTCTCCTTCTTCTTCGCCATGTTCTACCTGGCCCGGCGCTGGGCGGACGAGCGCGTCTCCGGGCACACCGCCACACGCGCTGCGGCACGCACCCCGGGCGGCACGCCGGTCTCTGTCGGCGGCGGCGTCACCGGCGGCTCGCGCTCGCTGGCCTTCGCCCGCACCCTGACGCGGGTCCTCCCCGAGGCGCGGCGGCTCGACGAGTGGAGCTACCGCTTCGTGATGCTCGGCTTCCCGATCTGGTCCTTCGGGGTGATCTGCGGGGCGATCTGGGGCGAGCACGCCTGGGGCCGCTACTGGGGCTGGGACCCCAAGGAGACCTTCGCCTTCATCACCTGGGTGGTCTTCGCCATCTACCTGCACGCGCGGGTCACCTACGGCTGGCGCGAGAAGCGGGCGGCGGCGATCACGGCGGTCGGCTTCGTGTCGATCATGTTCACCCTGTACGCCGTCAACCTCTGGATCGCCGGCCTCCACTCGTACGCCAAGGCGTAGCGTGGCCCGGGGGCTGGCCGCGGCCCTCCTCTGCGCGCTGGCGCTGAGCGCCTGCGGGCTGCAGGAGGACGTCGCCCAGAAGGTGGGCTCGGGCGGGGGAGTGGGGCAGGCGGCGCCCGCGCTGTCCGGGACCACGCTGGCCGGCGCGGCGTTCGACGCCTCGACGCTGCACGGCCACGTCGCGGTCGTCGACTTCTGGGCGTCCTGGTGCGGGCCCTGCCGCGCCCAGCAGCCGGAGCTGGACAAGCTGGCGGCCACCTACGCGGCGCGCGGGGTTGTCTTCGTCGGCGTCGACATGCGCGACGACGCGGCCGAGGGGCGCGCCTACGTCGCCCGCTTCGCCGTGCCCTACCCGAGCCTCGACGACCCCTCGTCGTCGCTGGCCTCGCTGTGGAACGTGCCGGCGCCGCCCAGCACCCTCATCGTGGACGCCGCGGGGACGGTGCGCTCCCACGTCCTCGGCGGGGTGGACGCCGCCACCGAGGGGGCGCTGCTCGACCGGCTGCTGAGCGCCGGGTCAGGCTGAGCCGGTATAGTCCCGCACCCGTATGGGCTCGGTCATCAAGAAGCGGCGCAAGAAGATGCGCAAGCACAAGCACAAGAAGATGCTGAAGAAGACGCGGTGGCAGCGGCGCGGCTAGTCCGCGACCGTCACTGTGTCAGCTTTGCGTAGGCCTCGCGCAGCCGGGCGGCCGTCGCCTCCATGTGCTCGGGGATGACCTTGACGTCGGCGAGCACCGGCATGAAGTTGGTGTCGCCGTTCCAGCGCGGCACCACGTGCAGGTGGACGTGCTCGGCGATCCCCGCGCCCGCCGCCGTCCCCTGGTTGACGCCGAGGTTGAGCCCGTCGGGGTTGAGCGCCTCGCGCAGCGCCCGCACCGCTCGCTGAGCCCCCGCGAACACGGCGGCGGCCTCGGCCTCGGTGAGCTCGGTCACGTCCCCGGCGTGGCGCAGCGGCACCACCATGAGGTGGCCGCTGCTGTAGGGGAAGAGGTTGAGGACGGTGTAGGTCAGCTCGGCCCGCTCCACCACCCGGTTCTCGTCGTCCTCGCCGCGGCCGATGGCGCAGAGGACGCAGCCCTGGTGGGTGCGCTCGCCGCCGACGTAGGCCATGCGCCAGGGGGCCCAGAGCTGCCGCATGGCGGGGGAGGGTACCAGGGCGGGCCGGCGTCAGCCTGCGGCAACTGAGCCACGCGGGTCCTTCGTCCAGCGGATTGATGACGACCGGCCCTGACCCGGCCGCCCGCACACCCTTAGCGTGGGGACAACGCGCCTGAAGGACGGCGGTGAGTCCGGTCGGGGGCAAGCGAGAGAGCGCAGAAAGGGCCGGTGTCTTTCGTGTGCCTCCGGTTCGGCTGACCGGCACGGGGACCGTGCACCCGGACCCGATCGGCCGTCGGCAATGGGGCGGGACGACACAGGAGGCAGAGGCATGAGAGACCCAACCACTCAGCCGCGGGGCCGCACGCGCTGGCGGAGGTTCGGCATCGCCTTCGGCCCGGCCATGGGCCTGGTGATCACCGCCCTCGTCTTGATGATGACCGGCGTCCTGGCGTTGCCGATCACCATCTCGGGCGTGCAGTTCACCGTCAAGGCCGACAAGCTGGTCGACAACGGATCGGGCCCCGGTGAGTTCAAGCAGTGGGGTGACGTCGACAACCTGGCCACCGGCGGAGGGCAGGCGGTCGCGGTGTCTGACATCGCCCACGGCGCGGACCTCGGCGGTCTGACCCAGACCGTCTGCGGCCCGACCGGCCTGGCCTCGCCGTTCCCGACGCACATCCAGCTGGTGATCACAGCGGATGACGCCAACGCCACGGGTGATCTGCAGGTCGACCTGGTCGGCCCCAACGCCCTGACCACGGGCGCCAACATGACGTCGACGTTCCAGAGCCTCGTGATCGGTGCACTGGTACCGACCCGCGGGACCACGGACGGCACGAACACCGAGCCCCCGTTGACCTTCGGCCAGACGGCGAACTCGTTCAACATCACCAACCCCAACGTGGGCACCGAGTTCCTGCAGCAGACGGCCGTGTACACGTCGGCGGGCACCTTCGCGCTGAAGCACCTCGGGCTCGCGGTCAGCGCGCCGTCCGCATGCTAATAGGGCGCGCATAGGAACCACATCAGCATCACGACATCACCGTCGCAGGGAGGGCGGGCGACCGCCCTTCCTGCCTCCCGGCGTCGCGATGCACCGACGGAGAGATACGAGGCGACGGTGATGGACATGACAGCTCGCGGCGATGGCATCGCATCGCGCGCGCTTCACGGGATTCTGCACGGATTGACCCGGCTGCGCATGGGCTTCCGCCGGTTCCGCAGGACGCGACCGTTCTGGGCCGGGGTGTGGACGATGCTCGGCGGGGCGGTCCTCACCTACGTGCCGGGGACGTCGATCAAGTTCGTGTTCGCGCTCGGCAACCTCCTCTGGGCGGGGATCCTGGTCGGCGCGCTGGTCCTGCTCTTCGGACTGTTCCTCTGGCTCCAGCCGCAGTTCCGGTACATCCTGGGGACGCTGATCATCCTCCTCTCGCTGTTCTCCTTCGTCACCTCGGACTTCGGCGGCTTCTTCATCGGAATGCTGCTGGGCATGATCGGTGGGTCGCTGGCCATCGCCTGGGTGCCGAACGCGCCGCCGTCGTGGCGTGAGAGGCGCCGCGCGCGACGGCGCGGAGAGCTGGCCGTGGCCGGGGTGGTGCCAGGTATGGTCACGGGAGTCGAGGTCACCGGGCAGTTGGCGCCACGATCGGCAGAAACTTACGGAGGCGCCGAGGTGACCGAGGTGCCCTCCGAGTCCGCATCGGATCGGCCGGCCGGTCCGCCGGCCGTGTGATGGCACGCCGGCAGGTGACCGCCCCGGTCCGCGAGCGCCCGACGGCCGCTGAATTCCCCGCGCCATCGAGGTCGCGAGCGGCGAAGCGGGCGAGCTGGCTGCGCCAGGCCGCGGTGCTCGCGGTGGTGACCGCAGTGGTGTCGGCCGGGATCATCTTCGGCATCGCCCCCCATCTCGGGAGCTCGACGTCGGCGGGAGCGGGAAGCCAGTCCGGCCCCACCGTCTACCAGCTCGTCAGCCGGCTCGACCCCGCGGTGGTGCGCACCGTGGGGTCGGGCGGCCTGGCGGATCCCCTGAAGCCGGTGTCCGGCGCGGCGCCGCTCCTCGACAGCCGGCAGAAGCCCCTGCTCATCTTCGTCGGCGCGGGGCCGTGTGACGCCTGCGCCGCATTGCGCTGGAGCGTCGTCGTCGCCGTCTCCCGCTTCGGGAGCTTCGACTACCTGCCACTGATGGCGATGCCTGCCCACGGCTCCTCGCCCCAGGTGGCGAGCTTCTCGTTCTTCGGTGCGGGGTACAGGAGCGACCTCATCAGCTTCGCCGGGGTGGAGACGAGCAACACCGCGGGAAAGTCGCTCCAACCACTCAGCGCCACAGGACAGCAGCTGCTCGATGCCCTCGACGTGCCTCCCTACGTGCCGCAGGCCAGCGCCGGTGCCCTTCCCTGGCTGGACATCGGCAACAGGTACGTGATGCAGGGCAGCGGGTACCCGCAGGACGTCATCTCCGGGCTTCCCTGGACCGAGGTGGGCAAACGCCTCTCCCGGGCCGCCGACCCTGTGGCACAGGGCATCATCGGCACGGCCAACTACCTCACCGCAGCCATCTGCAAGACGACGTCGATGCAGCCCGCGTCGGTCTGCGACGTGGCACCCATCTCCTCGATGGCGTCGCAGCTGCCATGAACCGGCTGCGCCTGCGTCGCTGGTCCCGCCGCCCCCGGACCCGAAGGGCGCTCACCTGCGGCACCGCCGCCGCGGTGATGGTGGCCTGGGTCCCCGGCATCGCCGCCACGCAGGCGAGCACGCAGGTGCCGCGCTACGACCACGTCTTCGTGGTGACGCTGAGCGGGCAGAGCACCGCGGACGTCATCGGCCCGGCGGCGTATCTCACGTCGCTGGCCGGCGCGAACACGCTTCTGGCGGACTATGCGCCCCTCGACCCGTCGCCACTGGCCGACCTCATGGCGCTCACCTCGGGGCAGACCTACGCCCTGGCCGATTGCCTTCCGGCGCAATGCTCGCAGGGCGCAGGCAACATCGCTGCGCAGCTCGACGCCGCCGGCCAGACGTGGGCCGCCTACGCGGAGTCGATGCCCGCGCCGTGCAGCACCACGGCCGCTGCCGGCTACGCGCCGGAGCGCGTGCCCTTCCTCTACTACAGCGACCTGGCTGCGGACTGCTCGACGCGTGTCCTGCCGTACACGCAGCTCGCCACCGACCTCGCGGGTGACGCGACGACGCCCGCCCTCGCATGGATCAGTCCCAACACGCAGGACGACATGTCGACGTCGGTGGCGCAGGGCGACGCCTGGTTGCAGGCCAGTCTCGCCGGCATCTTCGCCTCGCCGGCGTGGACCACGCGCCACAGCCTGCTGGTGGTGGTCGGCGACGCGGCGCCGGCGCCGGCTGGAAACGACCGCGCTCTGGTGCCCGCCGTGCTGGTGTCCTCCGACCACTCGCTGACGGCGCCATACCGCTCCACGGGTGCGTACGACCATCGCAACCTGCTCAGCACCATCCAGTCCGCGCTGGGGCTCACCGTCACCACCGCCGCCCCGCCCATCGTCGACGTCTTCCCCGGAGATGCGCAGCAGTCGCAGCCGGCGCCGACCGCCAGCGCGACGCCGCCGTCGAACGGCACGCCGAACCCCTCCGCCACGCCCTCGGCGACGCCGACTCCGACGCCCACCACCACTCCCGGTCTGACGCCCAGCCCGACGGCGAGCGGCTCGGCCACACCGTCCTCGCCGTCTCCGGTCGCGACGGAGCCGCCGGTTTCGGCCACCCCCGGCCCCAACCAGCTGCAGCCCGCCACCCCGGCGCCGCGGCCGGCAGCGCCCTCGCAGCCCGCGCCGAAGCTGCTGAGCCCCACCCCGGGGTCGCTCGAGTTCACCCTCACCTCTCCGGCGATGACGGTGACCAACCTCGCCTACGTCGGCACCAGCACGGTCAGCTCCGGCAGCGTCACCCTCACCGAGCTCACCTTCACCGCCGACGCGGCGACGCTGGCCGGGTTCACCGAGGACGACCCCTGCACCATCACGGTCGCCGTGCCGTCGCCGATGCGCCTGGTGCACAGCATCCCTGCCACCGCCACGGCCACCCTGTCCGGGCCGATCACGCTCGTCGCCACCAGCCTGTCCTACACCCCGCCGGGTGGCCCCACGGTCACCTTCGACGCAGCCAACCTCCCGCCCACCACCGGCGTGATCGTCCCCAGCGGGACGCTGCCGTCGGTCGAGCTGACGGCGACGTACCTGTCCGCGGCGTCGCTGTCCGCAACCGCGCTCAGTGTCCAGGTCGCTGCCTGCTGAACCCAACCCACGTTCCGAGAACACACCATGACCCAGATCTCCCCAGCCCCTCCCCGCAAGTCGCGGGGCACGTCCGCCAAGGCCGTCGCGCGGCAGCGTCATCGGCGTCGCGTCATCACTCTCTGGGCGGTCAGTGGCGTGCTCACCGTCGTCGTCGCCGTCGTCACGATCCTCGGCGTCATGGGCGCGCGGTCAGGGGGCGCCGACGCGCAGACATCGAACACCACCACGCCCGGCACGACGCTGATGCAGCGGGTCTCGCAGGTCGATCCGGCGGTGCTGTCCGCCGTCGGCAGTGCCGGCCTGCCCAGCACCTTCGCATCGCTCAAGGGCGCACCCGCGCTCACCGGCGCGAGCGGCAGGCCCGAGATGCTCTACATCGGCGCCGACTACTGCCCGTA
>Ga0070741_10001515_pt1 | contig 70127 bp, 61 predicted proteins | sample Coa_R1_4_FD_66440 | JGI IMG/M metagenome (GOLD analysis project Ga0070741, IMG submission 66440) | Surface soil microbial communities from Centralia Pennsylvania, which are recovering from an underground coalmine fire - Coalmine... | ecosystem: Environmental > Terrestrial > Soil > Unclassified ... | reverse complement strand
ACTCTACGGGCTGTATCCGAGGAAGGGCGTCATCGCGGTCGGATCGGATGCTGATTTCACCATCTGGGATCCGGACATGGAGGTCACGATCCGCAATGAGATGCTGCACCATGCGGTGGACTACACACCCTATGAAGGGGTCACGGTTCGAGGATGGCCCGTGATGACCCTCTCGCGTGGCGAACTGCTGTACGACCACGGCAAAGTCACCTCGACGGCCGGTCGAGGCCGGTTCTTGCCGTGCGATCGACCCTTCGTGAGGGAGAAGACGGGCACGCCAGCACTGGAATTCGTGCGGTCACAGACGGCACCGGCCCCCCGGCCTCAGAAGCCGCCCGTCAAAACTCCGGGATAGACACACAAGTCCGTGGTCGGTGGCTTCGCCGGCACCTGGTAGAACAGGTCGCTGACCCAGCCGCGGTGATACGTCGCGTGATTCACGATATGGAACACGATCGCGGCGCGGCTCATCTGCCCGACCTCGCCGGAAATGAACTTGAAAGCGAGCGCCTCATTCAAGCTCGCGTCCGACTGGCTCCGGCACCAGCCCTGAAGCCAGTCGTTGCAGGAGCGTTGCGCCTGGGCAAGCGCCTCCACGTCATCGTGCACGGTCATCCGGCGGGATGTGAACCCGTGATCGCGGCCCTCGAGGTGCGCGCGCCAGATCAGATCGACGACGTAGCTGTGATTGAGTGTACCGATGATCGACTTGAACAGTGTGGGCCGCTCACGATGCGCTTCGCCGGGCGGTAACGAGGCGACTGACGCATAGGTGAGCTCGTCCGCCCAGCGCTTGTAGTCAATCAGTGTCTGAGCAGCTGCTGGAGTGAGCACTGAAACTCCTCGGGATGCACGCGATCCCGGCCGGGCCGACATGACCTTAGTCACGTCCTCCATGTGACTTTCGTAAGTATCTGTCGGCAAACCGGCCGCAGACAATCTCCCCCACACGAGGCCCCTGCGCCGAGCACCAACTGGAGATTGTCGCCATGAGATCCAAAGACCGACCGTTCTCGAAGCCCGCCAACCGCTATCAGCTGCGGCTGCTCGAGGTCTCCACCGAAGCGGCTCAGCCGCTCTGGGATCGCTCCGGAGCCGCCCGCAGATGCGCGCTGCGCTCTGCGATTCTCAGCCGCGCGAGCGCCGAGCCGCTTGCCTCGCGCTGCACACAGCACTGACCTGCCGTAACCGATTTTTGCCGATGCTACCTCCAACCTTCACACCGGAGACCTTCATGCGGTCCAAATCCGCTGGTCGCGAGAGCGGCTTCACCTTGATCGAGCTGCTGGTGGTCATTTCGATCATCGGCATACTGGTTGGGCTGCTGGTGCCCGCCGTACAGAAAGCGCGCGACTCTGCACGCGCCGCTTCGCAGTTCCCGCACCTGCAGGTCATCGCCGCGGATGTTCTGCGTGATTTGGGCGAAGCCTCCCCGCTCGTCTACGGGCTGCAGGACGCACAAAGCATCGTCTCGCTGGCGCAGAAGGAAAACATCGCTCCCGATCAGCAGTACGCCGCCGAGATCCTGCAGGAATTGAAGACGGCCGAAACGGAGCTGCAGCAGGACGTCTCGACCCTGCAGAGCGCAACTACACCTCTTGCATCGAGCGAGCTCGAAGCTTCCCTGACCTTGAAGTACGCCGTGCAGGACGTCATTGCGAAAGTCCAGCAGACGGAGATTCAGGTCAAGAAGGTGGTCGACGCTTCCAGTAGTACGCCGCTGAAATGACCGGCTGGGATGGGGCGCGATCCGGTGCTTGTCACGGTTGCGCCAAGTCGCGCTCGATCTCGGCGGGGCTGAGGAATTACCTTCCTGTCGCGTGTGCCAATCGAGGGCCTGACACCGCGTACGCAGGCAACGCCGTCGTGGACAAGCTGCGAGACAGTACTTTCTCGATGTCCCGCAGCAGCGGCGTCTCATCGGGTGCGACCAGTGAGATCGCGTGGCCGGCCTGTCCGGCTCGGGCGGTGCGACCGATTCGATGTACGTAGTCTTCGGGGACGTTGGGCAACTCGTAGTTGACCACGTGCGGCAGATCTTTGATGTCGAGACCCCGGGCGGCTACTTCGGTAGCGACGAGCGCTGTGACACGCCGAGCTTTGAAGTCCGAGAGTGCACGCACGCGAGCGCTCTGGCTCTTGTTTCCGTGAATCGCGGCGGCGCGGATCCCAGCGGATTCCAGCTGCTGCGTCAGACGATTCGCCCCATGCTTGGTGCGGGTGAATACCAGGACTTGAGACCAGTTGCCGGAGTGGATCAGATGCGCGAGCAGGTGCCGCTTGTGCTCCTTCGGCACGCGATACACCTGCTGCTCGACTCGCTGAGCGGTCGCATTGCGTTCGGCCACCTCGATTTCCGCGGGTTCGCGCAGGAACCGGCTGGCGAGCTCGCGAATCGGTGCGGAGTAGGTCGCCGAAAACATCAGATTCTGCCTCTTGCCGGGCAGCAGCTTCAGGATCCGGCGGATGGCGTGGATGAAGCCCATGTCGAGCATGCGATCGGCCTCATCGAGCACGAAATATCCGACGCTGCGCAGGTCGAGCACGCCCTGGCCGGCCAGATCCAGCAGCCGCCCCGGGGTGGCGACCAGCAGATCACAGCCCGCGCGCAGCGCATCGATCTGCGGGTTGATGCTGACTCCGCCGAACACCACGGTAATGCGCGCGGCAACGTATTTGCCGTATGTGCGGGCACTGTCGGCGACTTGCGCCGCGAGTTCGCGGGTCGGGGTGAGAACCAGCGCGCGCGGAGATCGGCCGGCTCCTCGGGAGAGATGCTGCAGCATCGGCACCACGAATGCGGCCGTCTTGCCGGTTCCCGTCTGGGCGCCGGCCAGCACATCGCGACCCGCGAGCACCGCGGGTATCGCCTGTGACTGAATGGGGGTGGGTGCGCTATAGCCCTTCTCGGAGAGCGCGCGCAACAACTCGGGCGCAAGCCCGAGATTGGTAAATGACATGTAAAAACCTCGAAATCTGTTGGCTCGCCCGGCAGCGCCCGTGAGGCCCCGGCGGACCCACATGGGGCCCGGCAGGCGATGGCTGCGGCGGTCAGACGCGAGAGTGGTTTATGAAAGGAAAATCGAAGTGCGTCGGGTAGAACAGACTGCGAGCAAAGTCGGGCGCTGACCGCGCACCCTGGAACTCAGCGCGGCGCACTCTACAGGCTTTGCCGGCAAAGGTCCAATTCCGACAATTGCTTGCGACGGGGTGCGGGCCTCAGGGCAGCACAATGCCTGGATACCAGCCGCTGCCGGCAAGCAGGGCCTTGGCATCTGTCATCTGCAGGATATCGCGCAGCGCTGCGCGCTTCTGCGCCGCGTGCTCGTAATACGATTTGACGATGCGGTAGCCGACCCAATAGCCCAGGTCACCCGGCTTGGTCAGTGTACCGTTGTAGAGCCAGCTGGAAAGATCGGTCTTGTCCTCATCGGCCACGAAGGCCGTCTCAATCGCCTTCTCACGGCCCTGCGCGATCGTCCTGAGGTCGGTGTCGGAAACGCTGCCGGATGTCATCTCGGCGATGAATTCGGCCGCGCCTTCTATCAGAGATTCCTGCAGGACAGTGGGCTTCTCCTCGTTGTAAAGGGCCGGTGAGGCGATCGCCTGCTGTACGTGCGCATACTCGTGAGCGATCACATGTACAAAGCGGTCCTCGAGATTGGATTCCATCCACGTGACTGCGCAAAGCGCCTCGAGGCCAATCATGACGCCGGTGGCGTCGGCCACGCCGACGGGCTTGCCTCTTCCGACGGCTACGGTCACCGGCGGGAATCTCGCCTCCGGGTAAAGCTCAGCCAATTTTCGAAAGGCGAGCAACAGACGCTGGCGCGCCTGGGGCAACACGACCATGCAACGCCTGGCATCGACGTAGATCTCAGGATGCTGCGCGAGGCTCGCGGCAATTCGTGCGCCCGTCACGTTGCGCAACTGGGCCAGCCGATGCAGGCCGTCGGAGCCGGAATCCAGATAGTCGCGCTGCAGCTGTTCGGCGGTGGGATGACCGTGCGCACCGTCATAGATCCTGTAGAACAGCGCGACGTCCTCGATGCGAATGACCGGGCGGCCGGGTTGATCGGCAGCCGAATCAACGCCCGCGGCTGTGGTTGTGGCCATGAAGAACCCCAAGGCGTGTGCCGCGATCCTGGCGCGAGTCCGGTTCATCTGCGGCAGCGTATCCGAAAAGCCGGTCGCTTTGTTCGGTGGTCAGAAAGTAGTGGATAATCCGGCACCCATTGATCCGGGGAGGAGAGTATGCGGAACCTGCTGTTGGTCCTCTTGTTGACGGCTGCCGCCAGCGCATCGGGTACCGAGGCACCGTCTCCATACGCTCCTTTGAGGTTTCTGGTCGGACATTGCTGGAAAGGCGAGTTGCCGGGTGGGCGCGGCACGGATACGCACTGCTTCAGTCACATCTACGGCGAAAACTTCGTGCGCGACCGGCATACGGTGCGTGCCGAGGCGCATCCGGACTACCTGGGCGAGTCGATCTACTATTGGGATGGGGTCTCCAGGAAGCTGAAATATCTCTACCTCGAGAGCGATGGCGGGTCGAGCGAAGGAGCTCTAGAGAGCGGTGGCGATGCGCTCGTTTTTCCGCCGACCGAGCATCAACAGGATGGGAAAGCGCAGACCTATCGGAGCCGATGGAAGAAGAGCGGCGAGAATTCGTATGAGGTCCTGACCGAATTCAGAAAGGGCGACGGCTGGACGCTCGGCTGGAAGGTTCACATGGAAAGGGTGGCAGAGAAGTAACTTGGCGGACCTTGGCACCGAGTGGGAGCAGGCCAATGGAAGAAACAACAATGGGGTTCGGTTGGCGAGTGTACGGTCTTGGCATCATCGCCTTGGGCGTGCTTGGCCTGACATGGGGAGACTTTCTGCTGGGGCAGCCGGTCCCCAAGAGCTTTCCCGATCGTACGGTCCTGGCCTATGCCGCCGGCGTGCTCATGCTGGTCACTGGGGTGGCAGTCGAATGGCGCCGGACGATGGTCTGGGGCGCCGCCGTGCTCACTGCCTATTACACCCTCATCGTCGTCATTCTGATGAACGGCCGCGTGGTGCTCGCGCACTACGGCGAATACGGCGCCTATAGCGGCGTTGCCGAGGAGCTGGCCACTGCCGCGGGCGGTCTGATCATCTACGCAGCCAGTGCAGAGATAGATCTGCTGCTTGCGGCGCGTCTCACGCGTGTGGGCCAGATCGTGTTCGGAGTCTGTGCGGTGTTATTCGGCGGGGCGCATTTCTTCTATATGAACATGACCGCGCCGCTGGTGCCCAAATGGCTCCCCTACAGTCCGGTATTCTGGGGATATGCAACCGGGGTCGCTCATATCGCAGCAGGAGTGGCGATCCTGACCGGCGTGCAGGCGCGACTCGCTGCGATCCTGCTGACCATCATGTACGCCTCCTTCACCCCGCTGGTGCACCTTCCGACGCTCCTGGCCGATCCCTCGAGCCGCTTCGAGTGGACCGAAAACGCCATCAATCTCCTTCTGACGGGAGTTGCCTGGGTCGTGGCGGACTCGCTCGCGCCGCGGCGGAACGCAGCGATTGCGCGCCAGATCAAGTAGAGCAGCCCTCATTCGAACTCGAAGTGCTCATCGCCGCTCAGGCGGATGGGTCCGACCAGTGGAGTCCGCCTGATCGATCCCGCCGAGGCGTGTGGGATGTCGAAGAACGGCTCGCCCGGTTCGGAATGCAGATACATTTCTTCCTGCACCGCGCCGCAACGATGGCAGTGATTCGCGTAGAGCCCAGCTTGTTCATCGGAAGAGTCGAGTTTTCTGAAGGTGGGCCAGGGCTCGAGCTGACGGGCCAGAGCTTCATCGATGGCCGAGATGTCTGAGACCGTGAAATGCGTGAGAGATTCACCGCAGGCGGTGCCGCTTTCGCAGTGGATGCAAATGACCTCCGTCTTCGCGTAGCAGCTTTCGCAGGAAACGACTGCTGCGACCACGCTGGCATGGCTCGAAACGATGGTGAATTCTGCCTCGGCCCCATCGGACAGATCCGCCGGGCCCATCCTTTCTTTGAAACTACTCACGCGACACTCTTTGCTCAGCCGCAGGCGGCGCCGATCGCGGGGCCGGCAATGTGCGCGCCTTGCATGACTGTGCCCGGAGCGGTCGGTGGAACCGTTGAGGTTGCTCCGGTGTATGGGCGACGACCGCGAGCGCCCGCGAGATCACTTGCTGGCGTGAGGGTCACCCGTTTCCAGTCAGGAATCGATGCGAACTTGAGGAAGCCCTGGAGATCGGGCAGGCGCTCGATCTCGGAGGCCATGATGGCAGGCTCGATTCGGATCTGCTCACTGCTCGTCGTGGAAACCAGCCAATCCGTCGGCCTGCGGGACCTTGCGTGCGTGGTATGCAGGATCTCACGCTGACCGATGAGCTTCGAGGCGAATTCGGATGTTCCCCCGCGCTCGCTGGCCGAGCAACGCAGGATCAGCGTGTTGCCGCAATTCTCAATGATGGTGTCGGCAGTGCCTCGACCGTAAGTGCCAGACACCTGCGCGATCGACTGGAATCCGAGCACGCAGCGGCCGCCGAACTTACGCAGCCGCGCCAGGGCATCCTTGAGCCCATCGATCTCGCCGAGGGCGTCCAGCTCGTCCACGATGAACCATAGCCGCTGATCGCCCTCCTCCTGATTCATCGCCTCAAAGATGGCGATCCGCATCCAGGCTGAAATGATTGAGCGCAGCGCAGCGATCTCTCCAGCCTTGTAGGGCAAGAACAGCACGCCGTGTGGACTGGCGCGCCCGCCGCGACCCCCCTCAGCGGGTCCGATGACATGGCCGCCGGCGTGACGCCGCGATCCGCGCCGCACCCACGCCCGCACGGAAAACGGCGTCCCCTGCTGGCGCGTGGTGTATTTGAGTGCGCGGACGGCGGAGCTCGCTACGGAGCGCACCGATCCGAACATCTTTTCGTTGCCTTCTTCGAGGAATGGTCCGGCCGCGGTCCCCTCGAGCAGCACTCGGAGGTCTTTCACAGGCGTCACGTGCAGCAGCCGGTACAGCTCGGCATCGTCCGTTATGCCGGCGGCCATGGCCTGCTGGGTCACGGCGATGAAGAATGTGCGCGCGTACTCGCTCCAGATCCGATCGGGCTCACCGCTGTCCGGGATGAGCGATCGGGCGAGCTGATCCACGTCGTAATCGCTCGTGATCTCGCCGAACAGATTCCATTTGGCCGCTGCCGGCTCGAACGGGTTCAGAATCACATCGCCGCGGCCGGCATCATAGAAAGTATCCAGATATCCGCCATCCGGATCGGCAATGACGGCTCGGTCACCGCGCACTAGCGCGGAGCGCAACATTTCCCGAATCGCAGTGCTCTTGCCCGTGCCGGTGGTCCCGATGAGCTTGAAGTGCTTGGTCTCATCTTCCGGCGCGACCGGCAGCCCTGCCAGCGTAACGTGCTGCTCGAGCAGCCGGCGCTCGCGGGCGGCTTCCGAGACGATCGCGCCCCGTCGATATGAGGTGTCCAGCGGCTGCCGGGGCCGGGCCATCAGGCGACCCGTCGCGTAGCCGATTGCCGCACAGACCAGAATGCCGGACCCGATCGCGAGGACTCCCCCCTCTGGGGAGGACAGCACTGCATGGCCCAACCCCAGGAGCAGAGCCGCAACCAGTGTCGCTGGAATCGCGAGCAGTGGGCTCAACACAACCGTCCGCCGTGGTGCTCGCCCGCGGAGAAGGCCGGCTATTACAAACACCAGCACCGTGGTATAGGCCAACATAAGGCCATTAGTGCCATGCGTCAATGCGGAAACGGCTGGGTTCATGGGCATTCCTCTTTTCTACAACCCGAAGTCCGGGCCGTGGCTGCGATTCTTTGTGCTGCGATCATCTTCAGTCGCGCGCGCATCCGCGTGTTGGGGATTGAGGATTTGTGCTGGTGCTCGTTGGTTTTGGTTTCGGGTTTCGTTCAGGGCGAGCCAGTTCCGGACGGACTGCTCCGCGGTCGCGCCCGGGCCGTGGGTGTCACGATACGCTTTCCAGTTTCTGACAGCCTGTTCCGCAGCCCAGTAGGACCTGGACTCACGCAGCTCCACTGGCTGGCCTGGCTTGTGGGACTCACGCTGTTTCCCGTTCAGCACGTCATCGCGCAGCGCACGGTTGGCCTGGTAGCGCTCGCGGCGTCTCTCATTTCTCTCCTGCCGCGTGAGCGCACCCCATCGGACCTGCTTCGGCTGGCTTTTCTCTCGCTTCAGGGCTTCGCGCGCCCGGTCGCGACGTTCCTGTTGCTGTCTTTGCAGCACGCGCTCGAGCTCCTCATTCCCCTTGGCGCGAGCCTCAACTCGCTCCCGATATCGAGCACGGATGGCTTCGCCTGCCGGACTGGGTGAGCCCGAGCGCTGCTCGGCGTAGAAAACCTTCTCCGGGATGGTGAGCGCGGGCTCGCGGTTGATGCCCTGATCCTTGTAGCTGCGATGATCGATGCGCGCGGCGATGCCTGCATCATGCAGTGCATCGTTCGTCACCTGCGCCCAGCGCTCACGGATGAGCAGGTAATCCGCCTTGCTGGGACCCAGGCCGCGCAGATGTCGCTCCCCGCCTCCCAGCTCGAGAGTGGTTCGCGGACCCAGACCCTCGGGCGTCACTTCCCGAGTGGTCATGAGCAGGTGTGCGTGATGGTGGCGGGGATCGGCCCCGAAGCGCGGCTTGTGGATCGCGCAGTCCACCGCGCCTCCATACTTATCGGCCAGCTCCCGCGAGAAACTGCGGACCAACTGAACCCGCTGGCTCGGTGTCAGCTCCGCAGGGAGCAGCACGAGCAGCTCTCTGGCCAGGCGGGCATTGCGGCGCTGACCGGCCTGCTCTGCGGCATTCCACAGTGCGGAACGGTCCTGAGCCCAGGCCATCTCGGTGCGGCCGGCCAGCGTTGAGGGAAGAACGATCTCGCGGTGCGCGACGTCCCCGCGCTTGGAGTAGTTATAAACCTCGCCCGTACGCTCGTCGCGGATGCGCTCGCCGGCGCGATACGCCGCGGCTCGGGTCACGCGAGCGCCCTTGCCTCTCGAGATGTGCTTCGAGCGTAAGAAGTAGCTTGCCATCGCATTCAACTTCCACTGTCAATGCAACGAGGCTATGCCGGGACATTGTTGCGCAATTCCGCAGGCAGCTCAAACGGGCTCGGACCTGCGGTCAATTTGCCAGTTGGTCCTTCAAACTCACGGTTCTTCTCGACTGCCATCCGAGGCATTCTGTCGAGTTCGGTCGCGGGTGCGTCGCGGGTGTGGCTCCGGGAGAAGGCTCCGCTACTGCGTCTTGAATGGCGGTAATGGTATGGCGGGACATGCGCTTGCCTGCAGATTGTCGACCGAGCCACTGCCTACCAGCTGCTCGAACAAACGTGCAACGCAGGGATTCCACTCGGTATGGCCCTGCCCGTGAACCACCACAGTGACATGGTGTGAGAAGTCCTTGGCGACCCGATCCGTGAACCACAACGGAGTGCCCCCATCCGAATCACCAGTCACAAACAATGTTGGAACGCCTGTGGCGACCGGCTTGCGGTAGTCCTTCGGAAGCGCGGTGGTCGGCCAGAGTTTGCACGCCTGCTGCTGTTGGCGGATCCGATAGTCCCCGAGGGCCGTGCCCCGTGTCGCGGCGGCGATAGCGTCCTCGCTGACAAATGGCAGATCCTCGCTGCAGGTGATCGAGAAGAACAGGCCGAAGCTGAAGTCATCATCGTTGCTGACGCGCGACAATATGCCGTCCACCACGGGAGACCAGTCGCCTTCGAAGGCCCGATGAATGATCCACGGGAGCGCCGCGGCATCGTGCGGCCGATAAAGCTTCGAGCGGAACCACTCAACGACGCGTCCGCGGCTGAGCGTCACGGAGTTTGGATCGCCGGGCGCATGGACTTTCACCTGACCGGAATCGAGGCGCTGCAGCATCTGCCGAAATTCCATGCGCAGATTCGGAAAGGCCGAATGACATGCAGCCTCCGCCTCGCAATTGGCAAAGGTACGATCGAGAGCCATCTGCTCGGTCCTGGCAAAGTTGAGTGGGCCGCCAGAGTCGATAGGCACCACGCTGCCGAAATAGGCCGTGCGAACGCTATGCGGGTACTGCCGAATGAACGTCTGCGCGGCGCGCGTTCCGTAGGAGCCGGCGAACAGATTCAGGGGGCCATATCCAAGGGCTTGTCGAACCTGTTCCAGGTCGTTGGCGAAATAGGGAAAGGTGTAACGGGTGAGGTCGGCGGTCGCTTGCAGCCGATGCTTGCAGTCTTCGATCGCGTGCAGCGGGAAGAAATCGCGCAGACTGTCGGCCGGCGCGCGGGACGAATACAGAGGGCACGGCAGCGGCGCTGACTTGCCGGCGCCCCGTTGATCCACCAGCAGAAGATCACGATCCACAAGCAGCGGGGCAAACTGCTTCACGTATATGGAAGCCGCGCCGATTGCCTCCTCGCCGGGGCCGCCCATCAGGACTGCGATCGGGTCCGCCTGAGCCTTGGCCGAAGAAGCTGTAACCACGGCGACATGAATGGCCAGGCGGCGTCCCTCTGGGCGCTCAGGATTCTCCGGTACCTCCAGCACAGCGCACCGGACCGGTCGCTGGACATCGGGGAGCTGGCACGGATGCGCTGCCAGCCGGGGGGCTCCGGCGAGCGCGTGTATAGAAAGGAGTGCCGCGCAAGCCACCAATAAGACGCAGCCCCACGCACTCGTTCGTGTCATCGGGACTTCCGTAGCCATGGGAGATTCGAGTCGTATCTGCCACCTCGCAACACGATTACCACTTCAGGTCTGCCAGCAGCCCGGCATAGACCTCGATCCCATCCCACAGGTTGCCCAGCCGCAGGTTCTCGTTCTGAGCGTGTTGGTTGTCATCATAGTTGGCGATGCTGACACCGACCATCGGGACTTGCAGCTGCCCGATGATGTCCGCCATTCCAGAGCTCGCGCCGACGATCGGCAGCTCGATCGGCTCATAGCCAACCGTGCGGCCGATGGAAGCGACCACCGCCTTGCACGCCGGAAGATCGAGCGGCGTCTTCGTGGCGATCGCACCGCCCTCATCCCAGATCACCTTGACGATCCTGGGATGCGCCAGGCGCGCCTGCAGGTCGGGATCGTTTCGCACGATGAACCAGCCCTCCTCAGTCAGATATCCCTCGAGCAGCTCGCGCGTGTGCTGTGGCGTCTCACCGGGTGCCAGTCGGAAATCGAGAGACGCATCGGCTTGTGTCGCAATGGCGTTGGCGGCGGACGGCCCTTCATCCCCGACGTGAATGGCACGAACGTTGAGGGTAGGTTGCAGATAGCCATCCGCCAGGCGTGCCGGCCCGATGTTTCGACCCAATCCGAGCGCATGTTTGAGGTCGGATTCCACCGGCGGCATAGCCGCGAGGGCCGCCCGATCCGCCTCAGAAACGGGCGCCACGTCGTCGTAAAAGTGCGGAATGAGTATGTGGCCGTCTTCATCGCGCAGAGTCGCAATGAGATGGGCCATCATGACCGCGGGACTGGGTGCCCAGCTCCCGTAATGCCCGTCGTGCAAGGGCTTGGTGGCTCCGTAGACCGTCATCGTCAGACCCGTGATGCCGCGATTGCCAAAGTTCACCATCTGCCGGCCACTCTGGTGCATCGGCCCGTCGCCCATCACGAGCAGGTCGGCATGCAGCAGCGCGAGGTTTTGCGCAACGAGATGCGCGAAATGCGGTGAGCCCTGCTCCTCCTCACCTTCGTACAGCAGCTTGATATTGACGGTGGGCTCGATGCGGGCAGCCTTCAGTGCATCGAGCGCCGAAAGCATCGCCTGGATCGAGGCCTTGTCATCTCCCGTCGAGCGGGCAAAGAGGCGCCAGTCCGGATCGAGCGCCCCCTGCGCGTGCTGCCAATCCACCGGTTTGGCCTCGGGGAGCGCAGTGCGCACGGAAGGCTGGAACGGATTGATGATCCAGCCCTTCTGCCCGATGGGCTGACCGTCATAGTGGGCATAGAAGATGACTGTGCGCTTCGCCCCGCGCACCTTCCTCTCGGCGAAAACGGAGGGCGGCGTGCCGGGCTCGGCTGTGAGCAAGCGTGTGTCGAAGCCGCGCTGCTTCAGTTGAGCTTCGATGGACTTTGCATTGCGCTCCACATCGGCCGCGTTGGTCGCGATATTGGGCATCGAAAGCATCGCGATGAAATCGGTCAGGATCGCCTGTTCATGAGCGCTGCGCCATTTGCGGACGCTATCGCGCAGCGGGTCTTGGTGCGTCACCGACAGCGCGACTCCTGCAACGCAGGCGATTGTGAAGCCAAACAGTAACGCGCCGCGGCGTCTGACTGTTTTGCCTCCGGTCGTTTCGAGCGTAGTCATTGCGGCTGCTCCGCAGAAAGCGATTTCTCACAGATTAGATTGTGGAGCAATCGGCTGTCCAGGCAGCGGATGGAGCAGCGTGCAGCGGCTCAGCGCACGTGAAACCATTGCGCCCACATCCCGATGAAGGTCAGGACCCAGGCGAGCAACGCGACCCAGAACAGCACCTGGGGAAGCGGATCGAGGAAGGCCAGAGAGGCGACTCGCGCATACTCATGCGTGGCGACCACGTACATGCCGAGAGGAAACACCGCCGACCAAAGGCCGGAGTCATAGCCGTGTGGACCACGCTGCATCTCCTTCCAGCTGAACAGGATCACCAGCAGCGGGATCCAGAACGTACTGGTGGCCCAGAGCAGTACCGTAAAGGGCGCGACGAAGGCAAGCAGCGGCGCGAGCTCGTGGCTCACCCCGCCGAGTCCCATCAGCTGAGCACCCGCGAGCGTGGCGATCGCAACCGCGCCCATGTTGATCCACCACGAGGCGCCCATCTCCGCCGGATGCATCGGGCGAAAGACCCAGCGGAAGAAGATCAGCGCCGAGAGCAGGACATACAACATGGCACCGAGCAGGTAGAAGGCCAGCGAAGCGAATACGAGCGCCGGAGGCGAACCGCTGCGCTCCGCCACCAGGCAGCTGAGAATTGACAGCGACTCCGTAGCCACGACGAGCAGCAGCCAGGCGCCATTCAGGCCGTGCTCGAGATCGGGCTTGGTGATGCCGACAGTCACGGTGCTGAGGAATCCGTAAACCAGCACACACCAAAGGCCAACGCTCAGCCAGAAGAGGGACGGCAACAGCGGCGTGAAGGTCGCGAACGCGTCGAACTGACTGCCCAGCACTCCATTGGCCGCCACGATCGTCAGGAAGGTGGGTCCGCGTTCGTGGCTGACGAAGTCCGCGATCACGGCACGCGGATGACGGACCATGCGCGCGAGCACGATGATCCACAGCACCCCGTAGCCGATCACTGCGATCGCGAACAAGGGCCACGCCAGCGCGGAGAAGTGCAGTATTCGGGCCGCTACTGCCACGATGCCGGTCCCCATCACCATCGCAAAGTAGCCCGGGAAGAAGTCCCTCAGCCAGGTCGGGCCGCCCGGTATCGCGATCATCTGCGCAGCATCCACGCGATGAGCGAGAGCACGGCGCTGATCAGCAGCATGCTCGTGAGGGGAATGAAAAGCCGCAACCCGGGCCGGTCGATCAGGATGTCGCCCGGCAGGTGGAACAGCGGTATCCGCCGGATCCAGGACCATCCGAGCCCGAGCAGGATGAGCGTCGCACCCAGAGCGATGAGCAGGCGGTTCAAGCAGGGACCTACGGTCGAATGACAAGTGTACGATATTGGCGGCGGAGCCACACTCTGGCACGTCAAGACCCGGCACTCAGGTAAACACTTCATGCGGACGCTTGCCTACGGGACGTGGCCATCGCCACTGAGAGCCGCCGATCTTGCGCGTGGGGCGATTCAGCTCGGCTATTTGCAGATCTCCCGCGGCGCACCCTACTGGGTTGAGAGCCGGCCGCTCGAGGGAGGCCGCTACGTCATCGCCACCTTGGCCGACAACGGTGAGCTCAGCGAGTTGACTCCGCCTGGCTTCAACGTGCGCACGCGCGTCCACGAATACGGCGGTACACCCTTCGCGCTCGGGCGGGAGTCGATTTATTTCAGCAACTTTTCCGATCAACGGCTCTACGCCCAACGCGGCATAGAGGCTCCCGTTGCGCTCACACCCGACGGTTATCGCTATGCTGATTTCGCACTCGACTCCCCCGGGCGATGCCTATTTTGCGTTCGTGAGGATCACACGGCTGGCGGCGAGCCCAGGAATACGGTTGTCGTTCTGGATACAACTGCGCCGACGGCGGCCGATGACCCGGGAAGCGGCGGCACAGTCCTTTTCAGCGCCAGCGATTTCGTCGCCTACCCTCGCGTGAGCCGGGATGGCCGCAGGCTCGCGTGGATTGCCTGGAATCATCCCGACATGCCCTGGGATGCGGCCCAGCTCCACGTTGCCGATCTTGATCGGGATCGCATCACGCACGCCACGGTGATAGCGGGAGGACCGCACGAAGCGGTGCTCGAGCCCCAGTGGAATGAGGACGGATCGCTCTACTTCATCTCGGATCGCTCGGGGTGGTGGAATCTGTATCGCTATCGGGATGCGCGCATCGAACCCGTACTCAGCATGCCTGCGGAGATGGCCGGGCCGTTGTGGACGTTAGGTCAGGCGAACTTTGCGTTGCTGGGGGCTGATCGTGCCGCGTTGCGCTATGGCGTGCGTGCTCTGGACCGGCTCGGCCTGGTGAATCTGCGCACGCGAGCGCTCACGTCTTTCGATCTCCCGTTCGTGGCGCTCTCCAGCATCCAGGCGGCTTCAGCCGACAGCGTGGTAGCGATCGCCGCCTCCGCAACGGAAGAAGCGGCCATCGTAAAGATTGATCTGAGTAAGGGCACTCACAGCGTGCTGCGTGCGCCAGGCAAGGTGAAGCTCGATCCGGCACTGGTTTCGGTCGCCGTGCCCCTCGAGTTTCCCACCGATGGAGGGCGAACTGCAAGCGTTCTATTACCCGCCGCGCAATCCCGGCTTCGGCCCCCTCGCGAATGAAAAGCCGCCGCTGATCGTCAAAGTGCATGGCGGGCCGACCAGCCATTCCAAGCCCGAGCTGAGTCTCGCGACGCAATACTGGACCTCGCGGGGATTCGCCCTGGTGGATGTGAACCATGGCGGGAGCAGCGGCTTCGGGCGCGAGTATCGCGAGCGCCTGAACGGTAATTGGGGCATCGTTGACGTCGGTGACGTCGTAGCAGCCGTCAGGTATCTCATCGACGAGGGCTGGGTGGACGGCAATCGAACGGCTATTCGGGGCGGCAGTGCCGGAGGTTTCACGGTCCTCGCCGCGCTGGCCTTCCACGATGTTTTCAGAGCTGGAGCAAACTACTACGGCGTCAGCGACCTCGAGGCGCTTGCCCATGATACGCATAAGTTCGAGAGCCACTATCTGGACCGGCTGGTGGCGCCGCTGCCGGAGGGTCGAGCGATCTACGAGGCGCGCGCGCCGATCCATCACCTCGAGGGCTTCAAACGTCCTCTGATCACTTTTCAGGGGGCGGAGGACCGGATTGTGCCGCCCGGCCAATCGCGCGCAATCGTCGCGGCACTCGAGCGCAAAGGGGTGCCGGTCGAGTACATCGAGTTCGAAGGCGAGCAACACGGCTTCCGCAAGGCTGAGAATATCGTGCGCTCGCTCGAAGCCGAGCTCGCCTTCTACGGTCGGGTCTTTGGCTTCGTGCCGGCTCCACAACCCGACCCGGAGTGACGAAGGCCCTGTACGGGGAAATGCCGCCCGCCTGCCGTTTGCCGGGCGTCAGGCCGTGAATTAGCGTACTGTACTACCCTGTGTGCGCCGTCGGCTTGCGTATTGTGCAGCTGATTTGCGTGACAGGCGCCATCGGAGTGTGTCGCTTTCGCAGGCGTTACCGTGTCGGTTCTAAGTCCTGTCCGCCTTCAACATCAGCCGCTGAGTATCGTGCAGTGACCAGACTTTCCGTTGGAAATCCCGCGTTTCAAGCAGCCGAGCAGGCTTTGCGCGTCTCCATGCGTGCCGCGCAACGCAGGCGCTGAGCGGGATGACGAAACCGCTCACAAGCGATCTGGTAAAGACTGCGGCCGAGCGCCTCGCTTATGAGGAGCATGAGCGCAACGAAAAGAGGCGCCTGGAGCTGGCCGAGCAGCGCTCCGATCTCAATCCGCCTGAGGTGCGCATTCGGACGTGGGAGAGAATTCACGCCTTGCGCATGCCTTCTGACCCGACACACCCGATCCTCGATGTAATCGCGATTGGCACACGACTAACGCTCGAGGAAGTGCGGGAGGAGCAGCGGGCGCGAGCCGCACACGCTGCGGACATGAATCCCGGGCTGAGTGCGAAGACAAAGAGCATCCGGCCCCCTGAAGCCTTGGCTCATCGCGACCTTACCCCCGGGAATGGCTCATGAGATTCGCTCCTTCCGCTGCGACTCGCCAGGGAAAAATGGATCAGTCGCGGCGCGATCGCGCTACGGCTCAGGTGCTGCGCATCGCGTTCCCTACACTCCAGCATCTTCGTATCGAGTTGAGGTTCCGAGGGTCCGACTCGAGCGCCCCGACCCCCCTGTCGCACGTGCTCTATCCTCCGGCCCGTGCGTTTTTCGAATATCGCTGTCCATATTCGGATTGCGACGGGCAGTTCGATCTCGGCGGGGCCGTCAAAGACGCATTGTCCGATGTCACGCACCACGCCCAAGGTGTTCTCGAGTGCCGGGGTTCGCGAGGTCACGAGCCTGCCTCCAGGCGGGCTTGCCTGTTGCAACTCCTCTATGAGGTCATCGTGACGTACCGGAAGCAGAGCTGAGCAGACTCGTGCGAGTCGAAAATCGCTGACCTCCATGAGGGATTCGAGCATCCCCTGATAATCCACGATCGCCCTAGCCCGGAACGGCCCGAATGCAGCATACTGCGACGTCCCCGCTAGAGCCGGACCGGTCGCTCTGTGCGGGTGCGATTTCGATCCCGGCGGGGGCTCGAAATTGCCGAAAGAGTGCTTGAAGCGTCAGTAAGGGGGCCTGGCCTCTCGATATGCCAAGCCCGATGACTTCAAAGCACTGACTCAGGTCTTCACGACCTTGGTCCCGGTCGCACTTCTCTTGTGGAGCGCTATCCGTTGCGCTGAAATCTCCCGCTGGCTCGCCCTGCTCCCGTTGCCACTCATCATTCTCTTCATCGTGCGCGCCTTCGGCCTGATGCACGAGTGCAGCCATGGCAGCTTGTTCCGCAGCCGTTGGCTGAATCGTAAGATTGGGTTTGTGCTCGGGGTCTTGTCCGGGATGCCGCAGTACGTTTGGTCCCAGCATCATAACTATCACCATGCACACCATGGCAACTGGGACAAATACCGCGGACCGTACACGACGTTGTCGGTAGATGAGTATGCGGTGTTGAGCCGCGCGCGGCAGCGCTTTTACCGCTGCAAGTGCAGCGTGGCGGCAGTTCCTCTTGCAGGCTTCATCTATTTGATTTTCAACCCGCGCTTCACCTGGTCGAAAGGCAGTATCGGGCTGCTGATCCACGCGGTCAGGCAAAAGCTGGCACAGCCCCACATATCGTTCCGGACCCACGTCACGAGTTATCGGTCGCGTTATTGGAAGTCCGCACGAGAGTACCGGCACATCCTCTGGAACAATATCGTGCTCCTGAGCGGGTGTGCGCTGATGTGCTGGGCGTGTGCCCGCTTGCGTGGGCTCCCCAATCACGCCTGCGCAACCGCCGCGATGCATGATTTCTATTATGTTGCCGATGAGCAAAGGCGAGATTCAGGAGCGCTGGCCGCGCATGCGAGGCTGGTAGGTCACGAACTGACCCTCGCGCCCCGGGGTCTGGGCTTCCGGAGGCAAGTGGGCCCCGCCGCCACGGGTCGATCAGGCTCGTCAAGTCCGGACTGCTTCGGCCGTCGCCAGAGGGCTTAACTCCCGCTCGAACCTGCCACGCGGGGATTGAGATTGCCGCAGTGCACAGCGGAGGGGCATACTTCCGCTGATAAGAACTTCAGTCATGGCGATCCGGGGGTTTGCCGCATCGAACCGGCCAGACGGCGGATTCGACGCGTACGTATGAGCCAGCCACTACACATAGTCCAGCCGAACACGCTCGATGAGGATGCGTGGGATGACCTCTTGAGCTTTATCGAAGAGCGACGGGTCATTCCCATCGTCGGACCCGAAATGCTCCAGGTCACCACGCCCGCAGGACCCAAACTGCTCTATGAATGGCTCGCCGAGCGGCTCGCGAGCAAGCTCAACGTCGACTCCTCACTGTTGCCGCGCCGATATACGTTGAACGATGTCGTGTGCCTGTTTCTGGCGGGCCGCGGTCGGCGCGAAGAAGCCTACGTGCGCCTGCGAAGCATCCTGCGCGATGCCAACCTCGAGCCTTCCGCCACCTTGCGCAGGCTCGCCGCGATCACGGACTTCGACCTGTTCGTGTCCATGACTTTCGATCCGCTGCTGGAGAATGCGATCAATCTAGAGCGCTTCGGTGGGGCGCCCTCCACTGAAGTCATCAGCTATGCGCCCAACCGGGTGGCAGACCTGCCCGGCGAGCGCGAGCGCTGGAGTCGGCCGGTGCTGTATCACTTGTTCGGGCGCCTTTCCGCATCGCCCAGCTACGTGATTTCGGATGAGGACCTGCTGGAGTTCATCTGCGCCTTGCAAAGTGAGCATCTCGCCCCCGAGAAGCTGTTCCACGAGCTCGAGCACAACCATCTCCTGTTCATTGGCAGCAACTTCTCCAACTGGCTGGCGCGGCTGTTTTTGCGGATGGCGAAGCGGCAGCGCCTCTCCGACCCGCGCGATGTGGGCGAAGTGCTGGCGGATGACAGCACAGGTCATGACGAACGGCTGATGGCCTTCCTGCAGCAGGTGAGCGTGCGCAGTCGGGTCTTCACCGGCGCCGAACGCTTCGTCGACGAGCTGCATACCCGTTGGAGTGCGCGGCACCGAGACACCACCTCTACTGCGACGAACGTTCAGCGTTTCCCGCCCCCGGCGCGGGAGATGCCCGATCGCGCGGTATTCATCAGCTATGCCCGCGAGGATCTGACGGCCGTTCAGCAGATCAAAGCCGGCCTCGAAGCAGTTGGCGTGACCACCTGGTTCGACATGGATCGACTCGAGGGCGGTGACGATTACGATCGCAAGATCCGTCGCAACATCGAGCGCTGCTCTTACTTCATTCCGGTGGTGTCAGCCGCCACCGAGCGACGCCACGAAGCCTATTTCCGGCGCGAATGGAGCTACGCGCTCGACCGTGCGCGCAACATGGCCGATGGCGCCGTGTTCCTCCTGCCGGTCACGATCGATGCCACCAATCCGAATGAGGCGCTGGTGCCGGACAAATTCAAGACCGTGCACTTCACGCATCTGCCAGGCGGGACGGTCAGTCGCGACTTCGCGCAACGCCTGGGCGATTTCACGAGGCCCTTCGCATGAACGCCGCTCTGGAAATCGAAGTCGATGCCCGCAGCCCGTGGCTCGGTCTTGCCCCTTTTACCGAGGAAACACGCGCCTATTTCTTCGGCCGTGACGAAGAGGTCGCCGAACTGGCGCGCCGCGTCCAGCGCAAGCAGCTCACGGTGTTGTTCGGACAATCTGGCCTCGGCAAGACCTCGATCCTGCGAGCGGGTCTGGTGCCGAAGCTCCGTGCCGAGGGCTATTGCCCGGTCTATGTCCGTATCGATTACTCCCCGGACGCTCCAGAGCCAGCAGAGCAAATCAAGCAGGCGATCGCACAGATGGCGCGCGGCTCGGGCCAATGGACTCAGGTTGGCGTGGCCGCCGCCGGAGAGTCCCTGTGGGAGTTCCTGCACCACCGCGACGATGTGCTCAAAGACGAGTCCGGCCGGACGCTCATTCCGCTGGTGATCTTCGATCAGTTCGAGGAGATCTTCACCCTCTCGCAGAACGATGATGCCGGCCGGGCCCGCGCGGGCCGTTTCATCCAGGATCTGGCGGATCTGGTCGAGAACCGGCCGCCGCGCGAGCTCGAGGCGCGACTGGAAAGCGATGACAGCGCCGCCGAGCGCTTCGATTTCGGGCGCAGTGACTACCGCGTCCTGATCGCGCTGCGCGAGGATTACCTGGCGCCGCTCGAAGGCCTGAAACGCGCCATGCCGAGCATCTCGCAGAACCGCCTGCGGCTTGCGCCCATGACCGGAGATCAGGCGCTCACGGCAGTCTTGAAGCCGGGCAAGGGACTGGTCAACGAGGAGGTGGCCGCAGCGATTGTGCGCTTCGTTGCGGGGGGCGCGGAAATCCAGAATGCCGAAGTAGAGCCGGCGCTCCTGAGCCTGGTCTGCCGCGAGCTGAATGATGCGCGCCTGGCCGAGAATCGGCGCGAGATCTCCCCGGATTTGCTCGAGGGCTCGCAGGACAGCATCCTCAGCAACTTCTACGAGCGCTCGCTGGCCGATCAGCCCGCGGCCGTCCGGCGCATCATCGAGGATCAACTGCTCACCGCCTCCGGTTTCCGGGAGAACATTGCCGAAGAACGACTTCTGTCCGCCTTCCAGGCGGCGGGCGCGGCGCCGAACACTCTCAAAGTGCTGGTTGATCGCCGCCTGCTCCGGGTGGAGGAACGGCTCGACCTGCGACGAGTGGAGCTCACCCATGATGTGCTCTGCAGCGTCGTCAAAGCGAGCCGCGACCTGCGACAGGAGCGAGAGACACGCGAAGCCTCGGACCGTCTACTCGCCGAACAGCGCGACAAGGAAGCCGCAGCGCGCAGGGCGCTGATCCGGGCCCGCCAGGTAGCTTCTGTGTGCGCTGTGCTGGCCATCCTGGCGGTCATCGCAGCAGCAATGGCTGTGTTCAGCACCCAACGCGCCAAGCGTGCCGAGGCCGCGACGCAGCAGGCCCGTGTGCAGGCCGAAAGCCTGCTGGGATACCTTTCAGACGACTTCGCCACGGAGCTCGAAACATACGGCCAGCTCTCGAGCATCTCCGAGATCGCGCATCGTCAGATCGACTACTACCACGGTCTGCCCGCAAGTCTCAAAGGCGTCGAGTCGACCCGAAACGGTGCGCTGGCCATGATCGCGTACGCCCGCGCCGAGGGTTATCTGGGTCACCAGCAGGCAGCGGACAAGGCGGTGCGCGAGGGCGTCGCCCTCCTCGAGAATTTACGCGCACGCGGCGACACCTCGGAGGCCACGACGATCGCGCTCGCCAAGGGTTACGGGGTTCAGGGGCGCATTCAGGCCCAGAATGCGAATGCCAGTGGCCTGCCGACAGGCAAGAAGGCCGCGGAACTAATCGCGCCGATCGCATCAGCCGCTCACGCCTCCCGGGCTGCGCGTATTGCCTACGCGGAGATCCTTGTGGAGCTGGGTTTCGAGCAAAATCAGTTCCAGAACGAATGGCGGCGAGGGGTCGTCAATCTGCAGCGAGCGCGCGATATCGCCGCCTCCCTCGGCGGACGCGAGGTGCAGACTCCGGCGATGGGGGCGCTGTTTGCCGAAACGAGCGTCTGGCAAGGCGAGATTCTGATACCCCTCGGGCGCGATGCGGAGGCCCATGACGTTGATCTCGAGGCGGACCGCGTCGTGCGGAAGGTGCTGGAAAGCCGCCCTTACTATCGCCGCGCGATCCATGCCGGACAGATCATCGAGATTGACCTTGCGAACTTTGCCGGGCGGCATCTGAACCCGGCGGAGGCGCTCAAAGAGGCTGTGCGTGCAAACGAGCTGGGCCAGGCAGAGCTGAAACTCGATCCCAGCAACTCCAGTGCGATCAACAATGCGGCCGTCAATCTGCTTACGCAAGGCGACCTGAATTGGGCTCTTGGGCAGGTGGCCAAGTCGTTCGACTTTTATAGACGCTCCAACGAAGTAGGTTCTCGTACACAGCAGAGCGGCGCCTGGTTCGTGCTCAACGCTCTCACGCCTCAGGGCATCTTTGGACTGCGACTTGCCGACGCGGGTGCCGATGAGGCGGCGCGGAGTGTCACCCGCGAGACGCGCGACAGCATCGCGGGCCTCAAGCGATCCGAGCCTGTCGGCTCACGTGTGCCGCTCTTTGCCGATTGCGCCGAGGAGCTCATTGAGAGCCAGGTCGCCTTCGGTCTGGGGGACTTCCGGGCCGCTGCTGCCCACTCTGCCGCGGCCGCGCAGCGGGTGCAAGGCATCGAGCCGGATGCTTCCTTCGAGGGCTTCCTGAAGTACACCTGCGATATCTACGGTCCCCTGACGCAGGGCGAGTCGCAACTGTGGCTCGGTGACTACGCCGCGGCGGACCGGAGCCTGTCTGCCGCTTCCGCCGCGCGGGCCAAATACCCGCCTTTGGGCCTCGACGAGCAGCGCGCGGCTTCCTATGGTCGCACCTTGAAGGCGCTGGCTCTGGTGCATCTCGGGCGGGTCGCGGATGCACACGGGCTCATCGAGCCCGAGGTGAAATTCGAACGGGGTCTTGCGAAGGAGAATCAGGGAGATGTGACTCAGCACTTGGAGCTGGCGCAGACCCTGTATGTCGAATCGCTTACCGACAAAGCGCACGCAGCCAGCTTGCAGCGCGAGGCCCGCGCACTGATCGAGGCACTGCCGCCGGAGTTTGCAAGACTGCGCAGCACGGCGCGCTGGCGCAAACTGGTCAGCGGCGGGTCCGCGGCGTCACTTTGACGGGGCATTGGCGCGGGGCTCAACGATCCCGGGCTCAATCGCGTACGGACCGCTGAACATGGCCCACGAGAGAGCAAAGGATGGCTTGGCTCCTCGACTGACACGCCGCCAGTTCGCCGCTGCCGCCTCAGCCCTGCTGTTTGCTGATTGGGTCGCCGGCGCAGAAGACGCTTCCAAGAGCCCTCCCATTGGCCCACGAGTGGGTCCACTTCGCGCCCGCGACGTGTTGAACGTGCGTGACTTCGAGCCACTCGCGCGCGCAGCGCTGCCGCCCGCGCACTTTGGCTACCTGGCGACCGGCATCGATGACGATCTGACGGTACGCCGAAATGAACAAGCCTTTGGCGACTACGAGATTCGAGCCCGGCGTTTCGTCGATCTCTCCCACACCAATACCGGGATCACGCTGTTCGGTGCACACTGGCGCAGCCCCGTGTACCTGTCGGCCGTGTCTTCGATGCGGGCGTTTCATCCGGAAGGGGAAGCAGCTGTGGCGCGTGCTGCGGCAACCCGATCCGCGCAGATGATGGTCTCCACGGGATCTTCCGTCTCGCTGGAGCAAATGGTGAAGTTGCGGTCGGCGCCGGTTTGGCAACAGCTTTACCCCACCGATGACTGGGCAATTACCCAGGCACTCGTGCAGCGAGCCGAAGCGGCAGGAGCTAACGCCATTGTGCTGACGGTCGACTCGACTGCTACGGCCGGAGCACGCAATTCCGAAACGCTGCGCCGGGCTGCTCAAACCGACTCGCGCCATTGCCCGGCTTGCCACGTGGGGAATCGACACGACATGTGGCTGCGCGCGCCTCTGTTCTCGGGGCTTGACGTGACGCGCGTACGAGGCCTTGCACCACCCGCCCTGACTCTCGAATGGCTCGATCGACTGCGCCACATCGTCCGGGGCAAGTTGTTCGTCAAGGGAGTGGTCACGGGTGAGGACGCGCAGGCGGCTGTGGCGCACGGAGCGGATGCCGTCATCGTCTCGAATCACGGGGGTCGCAACGAAGAAACGCTGCGCGCAACAATCGATTGTGTTCCGGAAGTGGTGCAGGCCGTCAAAGGGCGAGTCCCTGTGCTGATGGACGGCGGCGTCCGCCGAGGCACGGATGTCTATAAGGCCATCGCGCTTGGGGCGTCCGCAGTGGGCATCGGGCGCCCCCAGGGGTGGGGGCTGGCCGCCTTCGGCCAGGAAGGGGTCGAGGCGGTGCTCGACATCTATGCGCGGGAGCTCGAAGCCATCATGCGTCAGGCAGGCACTCCGAGCATCGGCGCAATTGGAGCCCGCGCGGTCCTGCACCGGGACCGCGCTTGAGAAACTCAGGGTCACGTTTTCTCGGCGCAGTGGGATCTCCCGGTAGCGTGCGGGCGCTCCGGGCATGCATTGCGCCGGTCCGTGCCTTCCTGCATTCTAGGAAATCCGCCTGAAAAGAATGAATTAGGGCCGTAACCCCCAAGCCGTACTGTGGCCTTCCCGCACCCGTCTGCCTCGCGCCATGACTGATCCGCAGAAAGCGGTCTTCCTGAGCTATGCCTCGCAGGATGCCGAGCCCGCTTCACGCATCTGCGACGCACTGACGGCGGCAGGCGTCGAAGTCTGGTTCGATCAAAGCGCCCTGCGCGGGGGTGATGCCTGGGACAGCTCGATCCGAAGGCAGATCAAGGCGTGCGCCCTCTTCATCCCGGTGATATCCGAAAATTCGCATGCGCGCGTCGAGGGGTACTTCCGGCTCGAGTGGAAGCTCGCCGTCGATCGCTCGCACCTCATTGCTCCAGATCAGCCCTTCCTGCTGCCTGTGGTGATCGATGACACCCCGCAGATAGACGAGCGGATTCCGGAGCGATTCCGCGATCTGCAATGGACACGAGCCCCCGACGGCGAGACGCCACCGGCCTTCGTTGATCGCGTTTTGCGCCTCCTGTCCCGCGAACCGGCTCCGGCCCCTGTCAGGTCACCCTCCGTCACTGCCCCTCGCGGGCCGGCCCCGACTCGAGAAGCTCCCCCGAGTCCTCCCCTCACACGCCCGAGACAGCCCGTATTGCTGGTGATTGCGGCGGTCGCCCTGATCGGGGTGGGGTACCTTGCGCTGGATAAATTCTTTCTCTCGAAACGCACAACGAACGGCGTCCAGAGTTCTGCCACCAGTCCTTCCGCCGGATTGACCCCCAGCGCCATCCCGGAAAAGTCCATCGCCGTGCTGCCTTTCGTCAACATGAGCTCGGACAAGGAGCAGGAATACTTCTCCGATGGCCTTACCGAGGAAATGATCGATCTGCTGGGCCAGGTGCCGGGCCTGCGGGTGCCCGCACGGACCTCCAGTTTCTATTTCAAGGGCAGAAACGATTCCCTCGCGAGCATGGCGCAGCAGCTGAGGGTGGCAAACGTTCTGGAGGGGAGCGTGCGCAAAGCCGGCAAGCGTTTGCGCATCACTGCGCAGCTCGTGCGCGCCGATAATGGCTATCAGCTCTGGTCGCAGGCTTACGATCGAGACGACACCGACGTTTTTGCGGTTCAGGACGACATCGCGAAAGCTGTGGTCAGTGCGCTGCAGGTCAAGCTCGCAGGAGAAGCGCCAGCGACAGGCTCCCGCGGGACGACGAACCCGGAGGCTTACAATCAATATCTGCTCGGGCGGCAGCTCGATCGGCGCGACAGCCTCGAAGCCGACCGGCACGCGGTCGAGGCGTACCGGAAAGCCCTTGCGCTCGATCCCAACTACGCCGCGGCCTATTCAGGGGTGGCGGTTGCGGAAGCCTCGGTCGCTGATTACCTGGGCGACGCCCACGGGCTCGAGCTCGCAGGACAGGATGCCGACAAGGCGATCGAGCTCGCCCCTAACGAAGCGACGGGATACTCGTCGCGGAGCTACATTCGTGCAACCTGGCTGTGGGACTGGGCCGGTGCGCAGTCGGACATCGAGAAGGCGCTGGCGCTCGATCCGCGCAACAGCGATGTTCAGCACCGGTATGCGCGTCTGCTTTATTGCGAGGGTCGGCTGCCGGAGACGATCGCGGCGCAGAAGAAAGCGACAGAACTCGACCCCCTCTCCAGCAACGCGTGGGAAAACCTGGGCCATTATTACAACTCCTCAGGCGATTACGGTGCGGCGGAAGCCGCCCTGGGGCGAGCGCTCGAGCTCGAGCCGACCTCCGTTTTTGCGCTGAACAACCTCGGCACGCTTCGTCTGGTTCAGGGCAGGGGCCAGGAAGCGCTCGAAGCTTTCCAGAAGATGGGAGAGGTCGAGGGTTTTCGGTCGGCGGGAATCGCCATGGCAGAGCACACACTCGGGCATACCCGGGAGTCGCAGCAGGCGCTGCAGGAAACGATCACGCAGCACGCATCCGAAGCCGCCTACCAGATCGTTGAGATACTCGCCTGGGGTGGCGAGAAAGATCGGGCCTTCGAGTGGATGGAGCGCGCCTACAAGCAGAGGGACGGCGGACTCTCCGACATGATCCTCGACCCGCTACTGAAGTCCTTACGCGCGGATCCGCGCTTCAAGGCCATGCGGCACAAGATGGGCCTGCCGGAGTGAGGCGCGCTTCCTCCCGTCAATAATCGCAGTGGGCGCGGCCCGCCGCCTAACTTGAGCTTTGGCTTTCGCCCCCCGAGCCTCACATCAGCTTGTAGGACTGTTGGCGAATCACTCGCCCGTTCTCGCCCGCTCTGGAACCTGAGCGGTCGTTGGCGCGTTCGGATGCTAAACCTACAGTAAATGGTGGGCGAATGAGCATCGAAAGTCCCAAAGCATGGGTGGTCGCCGCGGTGGTAGTGATTGCCCTCATCGTGCTCGCTTGGCTCCTCGTGCGCGAAGCACGCCGCAGACAATCAGCAAGGTTGCAGCAGCGTTTTGGCCCCGAATACTCGCGCTTGCTTGCCGAGCGCGGGGACCGGACGAAGGCGGAAGCCGAGCTGGTCGCGCGCGAGAAACGGGTCGAGCGGTTCAAGATCGTTCCGCTGACCCCGGAAGACAAGGACAAATTCGGTGAAGCTTGGAGCGCTCTGCAGGCGCGATTTGTCGACAGCCCGCGCGACGTCGTGGTGGAGGCCGACCACCTGGTTCGCGACCTGATGGTCAAGCGGGGATACCCCATGGCTGACTTCGAACGCCGGTCCGCCGATATCTCGGTCGACTACCCCGCCGTGGTGGACGCGTATCGCTCAGGCCGCGCCATTGCGGTCCGAGGACAGCGCGGCGAGGCCAGCACGGAAGAACTCCGGAAAGCCGTCGTCTATTACCGAACGCTCTTTGCCGAGCTCCTCGAAGTTCCTCAGACAAGCCGGGCGGAAGCCGAAAACACCGAGGTGGTGCATCCGTGAACACACCGAACACTGATTCAAGACCCAATCCCGAGTCACGCCCAGGCAGCGAGCCGCGGCGCCCGCTGAGCACGGCGGATTTGGCGGCTGCCGGGACTGAACCCACTCCCGCGGCGGAGGCTGCAGGCCAGCGGGAAGCCGGGCGCGAGCGGGAGGCCGCACGCCAGCGGTCATCGACGCCGGAAATGCGAGTGAGCACAGCCGAAGCGCGAGCATCGCGGGTAGGAGCGACGGAGGCAGAAAAAGCAGCCGCATCGGACAGAGCGACGGAATCGGCGAGACCAGCGGAGTCGGATCGGCTGGAAGAGCTGTTTCCGCCTGACACGGCAGCCCAGTTCCGGAAACGTTGGACGGACGTGCAGGGTGGGTTCGTGGACGATCCTCGCCGCGCGGTCGCCGCAGGTGACGAGCTCGTGGCCGAAGTCATGAAAAGCCTCGCGGAGTCATTCGCTCACGAGCGCACGAGACTGGAGAGCGACCTCGCGCGGACCGGCGAGGCGTCGACGGAAACCTTGCGTGTTGGGTTACGCCGATATCGTTCGTTCTTCGAGAGGCTGCTGGCCTTGTAGCGGTCGAGGCACGACTCCTCGAGATGTGACGGGGAGCGGATTTCCCGTCTGACCCGCCTCGAGGGTCGCGCCGAGCTACCCAGTCTTCAGTTCATCCTGATCGGTAGTCCACCGGCGTCGGGTCTGCCGAGCTGAGTCTTCCTTGATAGGATGCACCCACCCAACTGTGGGCCGGGGGACACGCATGACCGGAAAGCTGCTGCTCATTGGGTTGGTGTTCGCCGCAGGCTTCGCGGCCGCACAGACCCTGCAAACGACCGGGCGTGAGCCTCAGTTCGAGAATGCGGACGTCAAGGTGTGGAAGTCCGTCATTCGCCCGAACGATCCCCTGCCGTCACATCGGCACGAGCATCCTCGCGTCATCGTGGCCCTGCAGGGCGGAACGATGAAGATCCTCCAGCAGACGGGCGAAAGCGAAGTCCACGAATGGCAGACCGGCAAGGCCTACTGGTTGCCTGCCAACGCGCCGGGAACTCATCATCAGGACGTCAACATGAGTAAACAGCCCATCGAGGTCATGGTCATCGAGCTGCAGAAGGCGAGGTAGAAGACCGTCTCGGCCGAGTCACGCTGACCAGGTCAGTGGTGGATGCGGGCGACCCCGAGCTGAGACTGTGAAATACTGCAGCCGATTCCAGGCCAGAGTAAATCTCTGATCGCATGCAAAGCTCCCGGAGATACGCTCCCCTCCCGCCGCCCCGCCGGGACGCGCCGGTCTGGTTGATGGGTCTGACCAACTCCGTATATGGCATGTACGGCGGAGTAATTCTGATTGCGGTGCCGCAGCTACTCAGTCTGCGGCACGTCCCCGAGTCGCGCATTGCAGCGATGACCGCGGCCATGGTATCCCCCGGGGTTTGGGCCTTCCTCGCCTCCCCGGTACTGGATGTGCGCTTCAGCAGGCGCTGGTATTCAGTGGTGAGTGCGTGGGCCGCCGCTGCGCTCCTCGTTCTGGCTTTGCTCAACCTCGACCACCTCGAACTGGTAGAAGGTCTTCTGGTCGCGGGATTCTTCTTTGCAAACCTCTATCAAAGCGCGCTGGGGGGCTGGCTATCGACCATCACCCGCAAGGAGCAGGAAAACGAGCTCAGTTCCTGGGTCACGATCGGCAACGTCGGAGGCGGCGGTGCGATGACGGTGGCCACGGGCGAAATGGTCAGAAATCTGTCGCCGGGAACCGCGGCTCTGGTGCTCGGCGCGGTGATATTGCTCCCCACAGCCGTGTTTCCCTTCATGTCGGCGCCAGGACCGGACCGGAGACTCGCCGCCGAGAGTTTCCGGCAGTTCTTCTCCGACGTTTTGAGGCTCTTGAGGCGACGCGAAGTGCTGATCGCCATAGTGATTTTTCTTGCGCCCGCTGCAACCTTCTCCCTGACCAACTTTCTCGGCGGTATTGGCGGAGATTTTCACGTCTCCAGTCATTTTGCCTCGATCGTCGGCGGCAGCGGCGTGCTGGTGGGCGGAGTCTGCGGGTGCCTGTTCTTTCGACTCATCGATCGGCTGTTGCCGCTTCGATTTCTCTATCTGGCGATCGGTGTGACCGGCGCACTCTTCACCCTCACTCTGATCCCTCTGCCCCGCACGCCGGCGATGTTTGCGGTCGCTTTCGTCGCAGAGAACGTATTTCAGGGACTGGCGATCACCATCGCCATCGCAATCACCTTCGAAACGATTGGTGCACGTAATCCGCTCGCCGCCACTACTTTCTGCTTGCTGACCTCGGCTCTCAATGTCCCGATCACGTACATGCTGTTGGTCGATGGTTGGGGTTACGACAGACAAGGCGTCGCTGGCAGCTTCGCGACCGATGCCGGCCTGGGTATCGGTGCGAGTGTGCTACTCGCTGCGCTCCTGCTCTGGTTCAAGCGACGGCGACCTTTGCCCGAGATACTCGGGGCTGAGACCTCCTGACTGAGCGAGATTGCTTGCGGTAGCCGCTGGCGCACGTGACACACGCTTCAGCGCAAGCACCCGCCCAGTTGCCGCCGCGCACGACGCTATGCAAAGCTGCGGGAATGATTGACGATGCTACGCACAGGTCGCGCACTACACACATTACGATCCTGTTCTGTTTCGTGGCGGCACTTTGCGAAGGTTTCGATATACAGGCCGCTGGCGTTGCAGCCGCGGGCATTCGCCACGATTTCCAGCCGACTGCCGAGCAGTTAGGACATTTCTTCAGCGCCGGTAATTTCGGTCTGCTTCTAGGTGCCCTCATTGGCGGCAGGCTATCCGATCGCCTCGGCCGCAAGGCCATCCTGGTCGGCTCTATCGCAGCGTTCGGACTGTTCTCACTCATCACCTCTCAGACGTGGAGTGCGGAGTCGCTCACCTGGATGCGGGCGGTGACCGGAATGGGTCTGGGCGGAGCGATGCCCAACCTGATCGCGCTGGCCGCCGAATCGAGTACACCGGGATCGCGCAATGGCAGCATCGCCATCACCTACATCGGCATGCCGATTGGGGGTGCCACCGTCAGTCTGATCGCCTCGTTCACGACGATCGAGCATTGGCGCTGGCTGTTCCTGATCGGTGGCGGGGCACCTCTGTTGATTGCGGCTGCGATGGCGGCGCGAATGCCGAGCACGAGGTCACCGGAAGCCTTCGATCGGCTGTCACCCAGAGAATCAACTCCGGCTAATGCGATCCGGAGCATGTTCAGCGCATCGCGAGCGGCGCGGACGCTGCTGCTCTGGCTCGGATTCTTTCTGATGCAGCTCACTCTGCAAGTCATGCTGAACTGGTTGCCGCTGCTGCTGCAGGCTCGCGGTTTGACGAAGAGCGCGGCTGCGGTTGCGCAGGTCGGCTTCAATGTGGGCGGGGCGGCCGGAGCGCTCCTGATCGGCGTATTGCTGGATCGTCGCGCCCGGCTGTCGAGCATCGCCACTACAGCCATCGCGCTACCCAGCCTCTTGTTCGTTCTGGCCACCACGCCAGAGCGAAGCACCTGGCTGCTCGTTCTGCCTCTATTCCTCGGCGGCGGGATACTCGCTTTTCAGGTCATCCTGTACGGAGTGGCGGATAAGGTCTATCCGCCCAGTGCGAGGGGGGCAGGCCTTGGCACGGCCGTTGGAGTTGGTCGCCTGGGCGCGATCGTAGGGCCGGTGTTCGCCGCTTATCTGTTGACTGCCGGAAGGACTCCAACACAAGTGCTGACCGGTGTGCTGCCACTCGTGATCGTATGCGGCATGTGTGTCGCTATCCTGGGTTGGCGCGCCTTCCGCCTCGCACGTCTTGAGAGCGCTTGATGTGCTCGGTACCCGCTGAACGCGCACGGGACTGGCCCTGTTTTTGCTCGGTGTTTTCCTCCTTGCTAAAATTCTCGTCGGCTCCCGGAGCGCTCCATCGGTCAATTGTTGTTGCTGTAGACTCGCGGGTGTACTGTTCCGCTGCACGATGCTGACTTCAGAATTTCGGGCAGCCCTTACCTTTCGTTTTCCTTTCCTTATAGACCCATGACATCGGAGAGCTCAGTGACCGGGCGGCGGCACATCGGCGGCTCTCGGGTTCACCTCGCATGTCTTCTTGCGATCCTTCTGGCAGCCGTCGATCCTTGCCCGGCTCAGGATTCTGCAGATCAGGCGGCAGCGCGCGCGGAAGTGATCATCCGTGCCGATCGACAGGCCGCCGACGACGAGGTCACGCAAGCAGTCCAGCAGGTCCTGACGGATGACCCGTGGACCTACGGCGAACACCTCACCATCGTGACCCGAAATGGCATCGTGACGCTGGAGGGAGAGGTATCCGATGCCATGGAGCTGATCAGGATAATACGCCTCTGCAGGAAGATTCCCGGCGCGCGGCGAGTGTATGCCGGCGCAGTCGAGATCAACGCGCAGCTGCCCGACGGGGGATAGTGATCCCGCGCGGCGGATCTCCAGTTCTGAAACCGCGTACTCGCAGATCGCCACCCCGTGCTTCCGCCAATCTCAGCATGCAAACTGGCAATCTGCTACCATTGGGCTATACAATAGTCCATCGACATAATTACCGGTAGAGATAGATGCCGGCAGCGGTGGCTGCACCCGATGTCTTTAGCGCGAATACTGCGACCGAGATGCTCACGGCTGGTGGGAATGCAGTGGACGCAGCAGTTGCCACGGCCTTTGCACTCGCAGTCACGTTTCCAGAAGCCGGAAACATAGGGGGCGGTGGCTTCGCGACCCTTCACGTTGACGGGGGGGCACACTTCCTCGACTTTCGCGGTCCGGCACCGGGAGTGGCCGCCGCTGACATGTACCTTGATGCAGTGGGCGCAGTGATCCCGGACGCCAGCACGATCGGCGCCCGCGCTGCGGCGTTGCCAGGCACAGTCGCGGGCCTTTGGGAGCTACACCGTCGCTTCGCCAAGCTGCCGTGGCAAGCTGCGTTAGCGCCCGCCATCCGATATGCACGCGATGGATTCACCGTGCATCCCGCTCTAGCGCGGGAACGTGACAAGCGTGCGGCCCGACTCAATGGGCGCACAAACTTCCTCGCATACTTCGGAACCCTGCGTTCGGGCGACAGCTTCCGTCAACCCGAGCTCCAAGGTACTCTCGAGCGGATCGCCTCCGAAGGCCCTGCGGATTTCTATCAGGGCCAAACCGCTGATCTGATTGTGCAAGAAATGGCGCACGGCCGCGGGTACATCACCCGCCACGACCTTGCGACGTACCGGGCAGCATGGCGCAGGCCGCTGATAGCCACATGGCACGGCTACGAGGTGGTCACGGCGCCGCTACCGAGCGCCGGCGGAATGGCTCTCATTTCCTTGCTCGCCATGAAAGCGCATCTGACAGATCGCTTCGCCGGCCTGCAGCTCAATTCGGCGCAATATGTGCACCTGCTGGCCGAGCTCGAGAAGCGAGTGTTCGCCGATCGGGCGGCGTACCTTGGCGATCCTGAATTTATCGATGTGTCGGTCGAGCGGCTGCTTGATCCCACCTATCTTGCCGAGCGGGCTGCTGAAATAGATCTCGAGAAGCCGACGTCCGTGGCAGCAGTGCATCCGGGACTCGATGAGCGCCACAGCACCACGCATTTTGGGGTGCTGGACTTCGCGGGCAACGCGGTCTCGCTTACGTACACCGTCAATGACTACTTCGGCTGCGGGCAGGTGGTGAGTGGCGCTGGGTTTGTTTTGAACAACGAGATGGATGACTTCTCCGTCAAGCCAGGCATACCCAACGCCGTCGGCGTGATAGGTGGGGCTGCGAATGCGATTGCGGCCGGCAAGCAACCGCTGTCCACCATGAGCCCGACAATCCTCACCAGGGACGGGGCTGTGGCTGTTGTAATCGGGACACCTGGCGGCTCGAGAATCGCAACGTCCATATTCCAGGTTCTATCGAACTGGGTCGATTTCGGTCTATCCGTTGAGGCTGCGGTTGCTGCACCGCGTATACATCATCAACTACATCCTGCCGATACGATCTTTGAAGAGCCGTACGCCACGATCGATCCGGAGGTCCGCCGCGAGTTGGAAGCGCGGGGCTACAAGTTCGTCGAGCAAGCGTGGAACGGTGACATTCATTTCATCGCAGTCGACGACTCCGGTGTCAAAGCCGTCTCGGACCCCCGGGGACGGGGGATGGCTCGCGTAGTGGCGGTCCCTGAGTAGGGCCGATTCGGTCAGCTCAGAACCGCGCCGCCATCCACGTTGATGGCCTGCCCGGTGATGCTCCGCGCCATCGGAGATGCCAGAAACACCACCGCGTGACCGATGTCCTCCGGCAAGAGCGGTCGCTTGAGCAAGCGCGATTGGATGAGCTCATCTTCCATGGCCTTGCGATCATTTGTGAAAGCATCTGCCATGGCAGTCATCACCCCTCCAGGGCAGACTGCATTCACATTGATATTGTCTACCCCATGCTTCATGGCCAGCGCCTGGGTGAGATTGATGACAGCCGCTTTGGATGCAGAATAGCCCGGAGTATCCACCCACGGCTTGCGGCCGTTGATGGAGGCGATGTTCACGATCCGGCCGCCACCATGCTCTTTGAAGTGCGGAATCAACGCCTGGCTCATTCGCCAGACTCCGAGTAGGTTGACATCCAGGCATCGATTGAACTGCTCGATCGTCGAGGGCTCCCCGAGCTTCTCGCAATGGACGCCCGCATTGTTCACCAAGATGTCAATCTTGCCGAATTCGCTGATGGCCCGAACTACGCACTCGCGCACCGCTTTCCCGTCCGTGACATCGACCGGAAGCGCGATCGCCTCGTAACCTGATAAACGGATCTCCTCCGCCGCCGCCTGTGCTTGCGGCAGATCCAGATCAGCAAGCGCAGCGCGACAGCCCGCCCGGACCAGCTCCTGCACGATACCGAGTCCGATACCCTGGGCGCCGCCCGTGACGAGAGCGGCGCGACCTTCGAGGCTACCCACGATCGTCCGCCTTCATCTGCGGTCTGTCAGTCCGGTGTTGTGGTAAGTGTCACAGTCTACCAGGCCGCCGTCGATGACCAGGTGCGCGCCCGTCATGTGGCAGGATTCATCCGAGGCGAGGAAAGCGACGGCCGCAGCGATCTCTTCCACCCCGGCGAAAGTACCTGCTGGCACTGCGCTTTGACGCTCTTCGATGATCGAGTCAAATGCCACCCCGCGTTGGCTCGCAGCTTCCGCAAAGGCCTTATCCAGCGCGGCCGTGCGAACGATCCCGGGATGAACCGAATTGCACCGGATGCTCAGCTTGGTCTGTGCACAATGCTGTGCAACGGATTTGGTGAGTTGCCGTACGGAGGCTTTGCTGGCTCCGTACGCCATCGCGAACGGCGTCGCCAGCAACGCCGCTACGGACGACATGTTGATGATCGAGCCGCCGCCTGAGGCGTGAATCAAGGGTATTGCGGTCTTGCATCCGAGAAAGACGCCTTCGGCATTCACCGAGAATATCCGCCGCCAGTCGCTCAGCGTGGCCGTTTCCGGATTCGCGTTCTCGCTAGGTGGACTCAGGATTCCCGCATTGTTGACCAGAACGTGCAGTCCGCCGCAGGTGGCCTGTATGCTTTTCATGAGGGCAATCCACTGCTTCTCGTCGGTTACATCGTGACGTAAGAACTCGTAGCGCTGCGAGGCTGCAAGCGCGCAGCCCGCCTCCTGCTCGATATCCGCGACCACTACCCGCGCGCCGTCCGCCGCCAGTCGCGCGCAGATCGCTTTGCCAATTCCCGCGGCGCCGCCGGTGACGAGCGCGACCTTGTTGGTCAGCGCCTTCATGCCCGATCACGCTGCAACGGCGGTCTCAGGTGGCAGCTGGCTCGCATGGCTTGTAAACCCACTCGGCGAAGCGAGTAAGGTCCATGGCGGGGAAGTCCAACGTGCCCGCTGGAATCGTGGCGAAACTTCGACGCATTTCTTCTGGACTGCCCTCCTGTTCATACAGAGCAATCATGCTGAAAGCCGCATCCAGAGCGCCGGCCCTTTGAAACTGCGTGCGCGCGAAGCATTGACCACTTACCAATGCAGGAATCTGCAGCGCGTGACGAATATGTCGCGTGGCGTACCATTCGCGAAACTCCTCGTCTTGACCGGGTACGGCGTTCGCAAAGGCCACGGTGAGAAGGGAGGGTTGCGCAGCCGGCCTGCCACCCACGCGTTCACTGACGGGGTAATACAGCCAGGTGGCCGGCGCCTGGGCAACGGGTTCTCGACGATGCAGGTCCCTGATGTAGTCGAGGATGCCTCCGGCGTTCACCGCACCGTCGACGCAGACGTCATACACCCCGAAATACTGATATGGGAGTCCAGGATACTTGCCTCCCGAGACGTCCACCTCGTGCGCCTCGTACTGCCGTCCACCCAGCACGCCCTCCAGCTTGAGCACCGTGCGCTGATAGGCCCCGAGATACCAGTTCCGGAATTCGGGGTCGGACCCAGCCTGCGAGTTGCTGAGGACGATAAGCACGTGGCTGCGCTGCTCCACGAGGAGCTCCGCGGCGTGGGACAGCGCTCGATTGCGAGTGGCCATTCAGGAGCGCTCAGCACCGGGCCCAAAGGGAATCACGAGCTCGGGGGGTGGAAATGATCGCCCCGGGTTTCTGTTGAATAAAGCTCGGTTAAGAACCCCAGCACGGCCGACGTATCGAAATACGCATAGTCATTCACATCAAAGGGCCGCCCGGCCTGCAACTCACCAAAGCCACTCTTCTCGAGCTGTCGACAGGCACTCTCGTAGTCATCCACGGCCATCGCCAGATGATGCAGGCCTTCGCCGTGACGCTGTAGGTGCTCCGCGTAGACGCTGAACCCGTCCAAAGGCTCGATGAGCTCCAGCGTCAAGCCGCCAAAGTCTGCCAGAGCCGCGCGAAACGAATGCTCTACGGCACGCCCACGGAATCGCATGTTCGATGTGTTAGACGGGTCGAGGGTGTAGAAGCGCCACGGTCCTATTCCAAACTCCTGCCAGTAACGCCTCGCAGTGGCCTCGCTGTCCCTCACGACCAGTCCGATCTGCAGAACCTTGCGAAATAAAGCTGGGGTGTTCATGGCGTGGGCCTGGTCTTCGCTATTCGCTGCCTCGAGGTTGCCTATCGAGCCCGGTCTTGCTGCAGAAGACTTTTCGCCGCCGCAACAATGCGCTCCTTGTTCGGGTACAGCGGCCTTTCGAGCGCCGCACTGTAGGGAATCTGAACTGCCGGGGTCGTTACCCGCCGTACTGGCGCGCGCAGATACTGAAACCCCTCCTCCGACAGCACCGCGGAGACCTCTGAGGCCACACTACCGACGCGGTGTGAATTGTCGGCGATGACGACGCGTCCCGTCTTTGCGAGCGATGTCAGGAGGGTTTCACCGTCCAGCGGTACCAATGTACGAAGATCAATGACCTCGGCAGAGATCCCGTCTGCCTGCAATGCGTCCGCCGCGAGCATTACCCTGGGCAGACACCCAGCGATCGACACCAGGGTAATGTCACTTCCGATGCGCTTGACGTCCGCCTTCCCTATGGGAACCAGGAAATCCGGATCATCCGGCACGGGTTCCTTCTTCGTCCAAAGATTGCTGTCTTCGAAAACCAGAACCGGATCATCGTCACGAACCGCCGCTTTCAGAAGACCTTTCATGTCCCGGGGCGTGGCTGGCGCCACGATCTTCAACCCAGGCACGTTCATGAAAAATGGATAGGGCCGGTCCGAGTGCTGTGCGGCGTTACAGATGTTGTAGTACGTGCAGGCGCGAAACACGATTGGGACACTCAGCTGCCCACCGGTCATGTATCGCAACTTGGCCGCCTGATTAATGATCTGGTCGGAGGCGAGATAGACAAAACTCGCAATGGTGAGATCCACGATGGGACGGAGCCCGGTCAACGCAGCCCCGACACCCATACCGGTAAAACTATTCTCGGAGATCGGAACATTGCGCAGCCGCTTCTCATCAAAAGTGTCGAAGAGCGAGCTGCCGCCATAGATATCGATGTTCTCGCCGATGAGGATAACGCGCTCGTCCCGCAACATCTCCTCGCGCTGTGCTTCCACGATGGCATTCAGATACGTCAGCTCACGCGGTTTACCGACCGACTGCAGCGAGTTCAAGGCACCGCCTCCGGGGGATAGTGGATCGGTTGACTGAAGAGGTACTCGTAGACATCCTGCGGGTCCGGCAGCGGGCTCTCACGCGCAAACCTCACGGCCTCCGCCACCTCCGCAGCCACCTCCTGCTCGATACTCGCAATTGCTATTTCCGTAACCGCATCCTTCAGCAGCAGCGCGCGATGCAGCTGCAGTGGATCCCGCTGAGATTTGTAGTGTTCGAGCTCCTCTGCGCCCCGGTATGCGATCGGAACCTGCAGATTATGGCAGTGCTCCTCGAAGCGATACGTCTTGGCCTCGATAAGGGTCGGTCCCTCGCCTGAACGCGCCCGCTGTACCGCCTCGGCCGTCACCCCGTGGACCTGACCGAGGTCCTGTCCATCAACAATGACACCGGGCATATTGAAGCCTGCGGCGCGCCGCGCAATGTCCGGTTGCCCGTGCGATCTAGCCACCGAGGTCGAGATCGCATAGAGATTGTTCTCGCAGAAGAAAATGACCGGCAGCTTCCAGATAGCCGCCAGATTGAGCGACTCGCCGAAGGTGCCCTGGTTCGCCGCGCCATCTCCAAAGAAACACAGGCTCACCTGATCCGTGCCGCGGACCTGGATGCTGAGACCAGCACCCGTGGCCAACGGTATTCCGCCGCCAACGATTGCAGACTCGCCGATGATGCCTACGCGGCGGTCGGCCAGATGCATCGAGCCGCCGCGTCCTTTGCAAATGCCCGTCGACTTGCCGTAGAGCTCCGCCATCAGGGGCTTCAGGTCGGCGCCCTTGCCGATCGGATGACCGTGAGATCGATGGGTGCCAGTGATGTAATCATCGTCGCGCAAGGCGAGGCAGGCACCGACGATCGCGGCCTCCTGACCGCTACTGGAGTGCATGCCTGAGAACTCGCCGGCTGTGGCGCGCCGCATCGCTTCTTCTTCGAACCAGCGGATGCGGAGCATGCGCCGGTAGCCGGTGAGAGCAAGTTCACGAGTGAGCCCGTTCTTTTGCGGGTCATTATTCGAAGCGTCTAGCTGCCTCATACGTGGACGAGCGCTCTACAGGTTGGGTGTCGGCGGAGGGTTGCTATACATGTAATCGAACAAGGTATCCGGGGTCGGCAGCGGACTGGCTTGCGCAAAACGGATGGCCTCCCGAACTGCCTCGGCCACCTCATTCTCGATGCGCTTCAGATCAGCATCGCTGAATCCCTCCTTCAGCAGCGCCTGTCGAAACAAAGCGATCGGATCGCGTCGGGTGCGATATTCCTCGAGTTCCTCGGGCGGTCGATAGGGTTTGCGGGGAGCCCGTAGACCCACGTTGTGCTCGTCGTAACGGTAAGTCTTGGCTTCGATCAACGTCGGCCCCTCACCCCGACGCGCGCGCTCGACCGCTGTCCGGGTGACGTCGAAGACCGCAGTCACATCTTGCCCGTCCACGAGCACGCCGGGAATGCCATAAGCGCTCGCGCGGGCGGCCACGCTCGGCTGGCCATGACTATCCGCAAGGGAAGTGATGATGGCGTAGCCGTTGTTCTCGCAGAAATAGATCACCGGCAGATGCCAGAGGGCGCCCATGTTGATGGCCTCGTGAAACGTTCCCTGATTCACGGCACCGTCGCCGAAGAAGCAAAGGCACACCTGGTCCGTTTTGCGCACCCGTGCGCTCAACCCCACCCCGGTCGCAAGCGGAATCCCGCCGCCAACAATGGCCGACTCACTGATGATGCCGACACTGTGATCGGCCAAGTGCATGGATCCGCCGCGGCCTTTGCAGATGCCCGTCTGCTTGCCCATCAGCTCAGCCATGAGCGCTTTGAGGTCGGCGCCCTTTCCGATCGGATGCCCATGTGAGCGATGCGTACCGGTCATGGCGTCGCGATCGCTCAGCGCCAGGCACGCTCCGACGATGGCCGCTTCCTGACCGATGCTACCGTGGTAGGCGCCGGGAATCGCGCCTTCCATGAAGAGACGCGTGCCCTCTTCTTCGAACCTGCGGATGCGCAGCATGCGGCGGTAGGCTTCGGTCTGCTGTGTCTTACTAAGCGGCATCTTGCTCCCGGTGCTTTCGCTGCACGGCAAGCACTAAGCGTGATTGAAGTAGTGAGTGTATTCCCAGTCCGTGATCGGAGCTCTCTTCAAAGCGTTCTCAGGATCCTCGACTGCAGCGCTGAAGTCCTTCCACTCCTCGCGCTTGAGGTACGCATAATGCTCCAGATAGTCCTTGCCGAAGTATGTCTTGGCGGAGGGCGAGCGGACCCAGGCCTCGATTGCCTCGAGCGGCGAATGCGGCAGTGGCGCCCAATGCTTTTCCAGCATCACGTCCCCTTTGCCATAGGGCGGAGGCTCCTTTCCCTCCTTTAGCCCTTCGATGGCTCCGTAGACCAGAGCGGCACAGGTGAGATACGGGTTGACGTCCGAACCCGGGGCGCGATGCTCGAAGCGTGTCAGCTTTTCCGGTACTGCGCCTGTGACCACACGTATGGCGGCAGTGTGATTGTCCTTGCCCCAGGAGGCGTTCTCCGGATTCCAGAGCATCCGATCCATGCGTCTGAAGGAATTGATCCACGGACGGTATATGACGTTGTAGGCCGGCAGGGTCTTGAGCATTCCAGCCGCCGCGTGGCGCGCAACCTTGCTCAGGTCTCCCTTGGCATCATCCCAGAACACATTCTTATTTCCCTTCGCGAGGCTGAAGTTATGGTGACAGCCGCTGAAGGAGTCGCCGGTCCCCATGAACTTCGCCGTCATGTAGGTCGCGACCAGCCCCCGCTCCGCGCACAGTTGCCTCAGATACAACTTGGCACGCACAGCATCATCAGCGGCTTTCAGTGCCGGCTGCGGCTCGAAGGTGTACTCGAACATCCCGTGACCGAGCTCAGTGTGAAACGCCTCGATCCGCACACCGGCCGCTTTGCAGCGACGCATGAATTCGGTGGCCAGACTCTCGAACGAGGGAGTGCGCGAGAGACTGTAGGCATCCCATTCGCGTCCAAAGGATGAGAGCTCGCCAAAGCGCCCGGCACGAATCAGCCTGTCGTCCTCCTGGACGATGTACATCTCGTATTCCAGGGCCACTTTGCTCGAGTAACCGACTCTTGCAAGCTCGACCTCCGCCTCCTTCAGGAGCTGCCGCGGGCTGTATCCACAAGGCGTGCCGTCATCCATGTAGTAGTCACACAGCACCCCCGCGACATCACCCTTCCAGGGCAGCGCCACGGCCGTGGAGAAATCCGGCATTGCGACGAACTTCGGAAACCCATTCTCGTAGTTGGAGAACGGAGAGGAAAAGCAGACGTTGCCACCGCTTTTGAAGGTTAGGATGAGCGTCGCTATCGCCGAACCCGATGCTGACAGGCCCTTCTCGAGCGGTACGTACTTGCCGCACAGATAGCCGTTGTTCTCCGGCATCTCCAGCTGAACGAACCGGCAGCCGGCTTTTTTCAGGCGTTCCGCGAGTGGTCGGATCTCGGCGGTGCGGCGGGCCAGTGCCGCCTTCGAAAAGAAAGACATCCCCTGGGGCTCCGTTTCAGATTTTCACCGCCGCCACGCGCCGTGCACGGTGCGCAACACACTCTAAATTGGCATCAACCCTTGTTACTTTTCTAAAGGTCTGTACTATAGACCACAATGGAGAACAGGGCAACGAAAGCGCGCTCGCCCTTCACGAGATGCTGGCAAGACAGGCTGATTTTCCCGCCCTCGATCGATCCGTCGGGATGACCGCGTGATGCGTGCGCGAGCCACAAGAGCCACAGGCCAGACATTGAGTCGTGATGAGCCACCCCCACCCATGCCGCGCGAGGCCGCCACTCTGCGCTCAAGCGTTGGAATTTCCCCCGCATGAGCCGTCTTCTCATCGCGGCCGATGAGCCCGTGCCGGTGCTGGCCAGGCGCCGTAACGGCAGCTCGGTGTTCGTTATCGCCGTCGATCACGCCAGTCGCCGCATTCCACGTGGCTTGGGGACACTGGGCCTCGCTCAGGCGGATCTCGAACGGCACATCGCCTGGGACATCGGGGCACTCGCCGTCGCGGAAGGGGTCTCGGACGCGCTCGATGCGCCGCTGGTTGCGCAAAACTATTCGCGTCTCGTCATCGATTGCAATCGCAGGCCCGGCGAACCGGGATCCATACCGGTCATCAGTGAAACCACAGCCGTCCCGGGAAACTTCGGACTGCCGCCGGAGCAGGCCGCTGCGCGGCAGCGGGAGATCTTTGAGCCTTACCACCTGCATCTGAGCGAGCTTCTCGATGAGCGCATTCGGGCAGCGCGATCGACGATCCTGATCGTACAGCACAGCATGACCAACGTGTTCATGGGCGTGCGGCGGGACATGCATGCTGCCGTACTGTATGACCGGGACACGCGCTTCGGCGGCTGCCTGCTTGAGGCACTGCGTTCGCAGCCGGGACTGCTGGTGGGACACAACGAGCCCTATTCGGGCAAACAGCGGATTGGCTTCACCTTACCGCACCATGGCGAAAGCCGGGGAATCCCGCACGTCGAGATCGAGGTGCGCCAGGACCTGATCAGCTCGGGTGCCGGCCAAGCCGAGTGGATCGACCGAATGACGAAAGCGCTGAGCGCGGCGGAAAAGGCATTCTTCAAGCGCTTCGCCTAGAAGCTGGCCGCATCCAAGCCACTGTCACGTCACGATTCGTCTGCGTTGATCGGAGCATCCTGCTTGAACAGCTCGGGCGAGAACCACCGCATGTAAATGACCGCAGCGATCTCGACCGCCAGCACCACGAGGCAGCCGACGACGACGCTTCGGCCCGTCGGCAGATCACTTGACCAAAGCGCTGAGAAGAACGCCGCGTAGAGCAGATACGCGTTGACCAGAAAGCCAATCGCGGGCACGAGCAGATTGTTGACGATCCTGAAGTCCTGCCGCGCAAAGCGAAAGAAGTAAATGGCATTCGCAAGATTTACCGCCATGAAGGTGAGCGTAGCAAAGAACACCAGAGCGAATGACCACCAGTTGAAGGTGTCAAGCCCACTGCGAAGCACGTAGAGAGTGACCAGATCCACGACGACAGCGCAGACCAACACGCCCAGCACGGCGTTGCGGGGGACGCGTCGCGCGCCGCCGAGCCGGCCGAAGATCTGCGGCAAAAGCCCGTGGCGAGCCAGGGCGAACACGATGCGAGATGAGCCCTGCACACAGCTCAGATAAACGGCGGTCACGCCGGTAAAGGCAATGAGGTCCACCGTCAGGCTGCCAAAACCCCAGTAGCGTTCGGCAATCCCCGTCACGGCCGGGACACCGGCGCGCGTGTACTCGACCACCCGTTCCACAGGAATGCCGAGCGTGAAGGCCCAAGAATTAGCTGCCCAGAAGACTGCCATGCCCACCAGCGTGATGAAGATCGCTCGCGGAAGGTGCGTGCGTGGTGCATGGGCTTCTTCGGCCGCCGTAGACACCACGTCGAAGCCGCAAAAGCCGAGCACCCCCACGATCATGGCGGACCAGAAACCAGAGACCCCCTGCGAGGCATGAGTCAGATTGAAAGGCCCAAGATTGATCCCACCGGGTTGCCGTGCGTTGAAGACCAGGATCGTGCCCGAGAGCGCCAGAACCACGAAGCTCTCGATCAACATCAATCGAACGGTCACCTTGATGGAGGCTTCCGCGCCGCGAAGACAAAAGAAGGCGACGGGCACCGTCGATAGTAAAACGCCCAGATACAGCGCACTGAGGTGTGACAACGGGATGTGCACGATGCGCACGAAATCCGCGAAGAACATTGCGAACATCGCCGGCACCGAAATGGTCGCCATCAGAAAGTAAGTGGACATCATCAACCCGGCTGCGAAGCCGGCTACCGGGCTCACTGAGCGCCACAGCCAGGTGGAAGCCGCACCCGCTGAAGGGAAGCGGCTGTTCAGCACTGCGTATGAGATTCCGGTCGGCATCGTGATCAGCATCGCCGACAGGAAGATCAGCGGGGTCACGGGCCCTGTCGCCGCCTCCATCGTGCCCCAGAGGGCAAAGAGTCCCATGGCGGGCGAGGTGATGCCGATCGCAAGTGCCGCAAGCCCGATGGGACTGATGGTATTGGTCTGCAGCCGGGTGCCAGAGCCTGCGAGACGGCGCTCCGTGATCGTGGCTTCACCGCCTCTCACGCGCGCGCCCCGAATGGGGCCGGCACTCTTTGGGATGCAGGTCTATATATCGACTTGCCGCGCGGCAGCCTAGTCACCGGTTTGCGCGCGGATATGACGGTCGAGTCTGGCGAGGATCGTGTCTCGGGCCGTGCTCACGTGCTCGTGCATCACCTCTTCCGCCCTGGAACCCTCGCCTGAAGCGATAGCCTCGACCAGATCGTCGTGCCCGTCATTGGCCTGCGGAGTCAGAGTTCGAAGCACTGCGCCGAAAGGAGCATAGCGCGCAGCGAGTCCCCGCTCGACCGATTCCATGATGAAGTGGTTGCCGGAGATGCGGGCGATCTCGATATGAAACTGAGAATCCAGCGCCAGGAACTTCGAGACGTTGAGTGAGATGTCCGGGTTCTTGAGGTGTGCAGCCAGTAGTTTCGCCATGGAAGTGGATAGTGCGCGTAGCCTCTGCACGTCCTTGGCCTTGGCACGGCCGGCAGCGAGGCGGGCGGAGGCGCCTTCGATCAGCCGCCGGAATTCGTAAACATCCCCGATTGCGCGATCCGTGTCGGCCGCCAGCTGCACCAGCTCCCGTTTGGTTACATCCTGTTCCCGGATCCACATGCCCCCGTGCGCACCTCGCCGGACCGTTATGCGGCCCTCATGAGCGAGCACGCGGATGGCCTCGCGTACGGTCATGCGTGCCACACCGAGCTGCTGTGCCAGTGCACGCTCGGCAGGCAGACGATCTCCCGGGACGAGCAGACCTAGATGCACCGCGCGCTGAATCTGGTTCGCCACCAGCTCGTATGCGGCAATGGCTTTGATCGGGCCGAGGTGCTTGGATGCGCTCATAATCGGGGATTCTAGCCCAGTGCATGCGTTCCGAACGAACCGAACATCCTCCTGCTCCTTTAGCCCGCGGACCTGCGCGCTACCTGGGAAGGGTCTCGAATACGAAAAGGTTCGCAAGTGTCCCACAATCGACCGGCACGTCGATCCCCGTGATCCCCGAGCTGTCCGGTCCGGCCAGGAATGCGACCGCTCGCGCGACCTCCTTGATCTCTACCAAGCGCTGCATCGGGACCCGGGCGAAGTTCCCGAGCAGGTATTTCATCGCTTCCGCACTGACGAACTCTTCCACCATCTGGGTGTGCACCCAGCCGGGACTCACCGAGTTCACCCGCACTTTGATCGCCGCCAGCTCCGTGGCGGCGGTTTTGGTCAGGCCGATGACGCCCGCCTTCGCGACCGTATAGCTGGCCTGCGGTCCATCTGTACCGTAAGCGTCGATGGAGGCGATGTTCACGATCGAACCCCCACCCGTGGACCGCATACGCCGTGCCACTCTCTGTGTCATGAGGAACACGCCGGTCAGATTCGTGGCGATGACCGAATTCCAGCCAGCCATGCCGATCTCCAGGAACTCCGCCTGATCGACGATGCCCGCGTTGTTGACCAGCACGTCCACCCGCCCATATTTCTGCAGCACGGAGTCCAGGACGCTTTCCACGTTCCGTTCGTCGGTCACATCTCCAGGGTGAACGGACACGGATCCTTCGCAGCTTCGACGAATGCTTTCGGCCGCTTGTTCGAGTGGCTTGTCGTTGCGGCCCATCAGGGCGAGCGTTGCGCCCTGCGTCGCCAGCTCAAGTGCGATCCCGGCCCCGATGCCGCGTCCGCCACCGGTGACGATCGCGATCTTGCCCTGCAGCTTATCCGTGGTCATTTTCGTTCTCTGCTAAACAAAGAGCTGGATGGCACTTTCGCGCGTGTAGGAGCGAAGGCCGTCCAGCCCGCCTTCCGTACCGAGGCCGGACTGTTTGTGGCCACCGATGGACAAAGTGCCGGAGCCCGGTCCTCCGCTTGGACGCGCGGTGGCGTTGACGACGATCCAACCCGCATCGATTGCCTGGGAAACCCGATGGGCGCGCGCCAGAGCGGTCGTCCAAAGGATCGCGGATAGCCCGTACATCGTGCTGTTCGCGATCCGCACCGCTTCGTCCTCATCGCGAAAGGCCAGAACGGATAACACGGGGCCGAAGATCTCCTCCTGCGCAATCGTTTGCTGCGCTGAGACGTTGTCAAAAATCACAGGAGCTAGGTAATAACCGCCAGAGAGCGGGTCGGGTGCGGTAGAACGATAGACGAGCCGTGATCCTTCGCGCTCCCCGCTGGCGACATAGCCCAAGACCTTCTCCTTGTGACCCGCACTCACCAGCGCCCCGAAGGTAGTCTCCATCTTCAATGGATCTCCAGGAGCGAGCACGGATGCCCGCTTGATGAGGTGCGCGAGCAGCTCGTCCTTGATCGCTTCGTGAACCAGCAGCCGTGAGCTCGCCGTGCACACTTGACCTTGGTTCCAGAAGGCCCGCGCGACTACGCCGTCGGCGACGGCACCGAGATCCGGTGCATCCTCAAACACAATGTTTGGCGCCTTCCCGCCGCACTCGAGCATCAGGCGCTTCATATTCGATTCGCCCGACGCGATGAGCAGGGCCTTACCGGTGCGGCTGCTGCCGGTGAACGTGATCATATCGACATCAGTGTGGCGAGCGAGCGCAGCCCCGATGCCACCCGCCCCGTGGACCACATTGATTACGCCCTCCGGAACCCCGGCCTGCAAGGCAAGCTCCGCGAGCCGCACCGCCGACAGCGAGGTCAGCTCGGACGGCTTGAGCACAAGCGAGTTTCCCATGACCAGTGCAGGGCCCACCTTCTCTGCCGCAAGCACCAGAGGAAAATTCCAGCCGATGATTCCCGCCACGACGCCTAAAGGTCTGCGCGACTGGTAGGAGAGGCTGTTCGCGTCGACTCCGTAGACCTGACCTGCGAGCTTGTCGCCCGCCGCAGCCGCATACTTCAGCGTGGCAACCGCATGCGGAACATCGAATGCAAGCGCTCCGCTGATCGGTTTTCCGGTATCCAGCGACTCCAGCAGTGCAAATTCCTCGGCGTTCGCTGCGAGCAGCGTGGCAAGCGCATTGAGGACTTCGCTGCGACGCTGTGAGGACAGTTTCGACCACCGCCCGTCGCAGAACGCGCGCCGCGCGGCCGTCACGGCCGAATCCACCTCCTGCGCAGTGCCCGAGCCAAACTGGCACAGCCGTCTGCCGTCCCGCGGACTCAGCTTGCGGATCGACTCTTTGCCGCCGCTCGGAATGAATTGGCCGCCGATCAAATTGCACACCTGCAGCTCCAAGCCCTCGGCCCGAGCTACCCAGTCGACGGTGCTCTGTACTCCCGTGTCCATCTCAGCCAGCAGCCGGGATCTGCAGCATCTCGATGACGTTACCGTCCGGATCTCGCAGGTAGGTGGCGATCGCACAGCCAAAGTCGATTGGTGGGCAGTGAAAGATGACTCCTGCCGCGTGCAACCGCGTGTACAGCGCGGCAAGGTCTTCGACCTGTACTGCGACGTGCGTGATTCCCCGATCGCTCACCGGACGGTTCGGATCCGCAGGCCGACCGGCCGGGTGCTCGAATTCGAAGAACTCGAGCTCGATATTGCGGGTTCTGAGGATCGCAATTCGTCCTTTCGCCCCCTCGAGTCCGAGGATGGCCTCGTATTTCTTGCCCTCAAAAGGAACTTCCTGGATCAGACTCATGCCCAGAAGATCACGATAGAACGCGATCGTGCGCCCGAGGTTCGACACGGATATTCCAACGTGGTTGAATGCAGCAATCATCGATTGCGGATCGCGGCTGACGGAGCCGTTGTCGGTGCGTGCTTGTGTGGCTTTCGATAGGACTCGCAGTTCACGGTGCCCCCGTCCACCACGAGCTTCGTTCCGGTAATGTACCGGGCCTCGTCCGAGGCGAGATAGGCCACCGCCGCGGCGATATCTTCCGGACGCGTGAATTCTCCCATCGGGGAATCGGTCCGACCTTCTTCAATGACCTCTTGCAGAGGTACTTGGCGGACTTTCGCCAGTTCCTCCGCCGCCTTGTCCCACAGCGGCGTACGTACATCGCCGGGATGTACGGAGTTGCAGCGTATGTTCAGCTTCTTTTCTGCACAGTGCTGCGCCACGGACTTCGTGAGCTGACGCACCGCAGCCTTGCTCGCGCCATAAGCGGTTGCATAAGGGGTAGCCCGAAGGCCGGCAATGGACGCAATGTTGATTATTGATCCACCACCAGAGGCAGCCATTACGGGGATCGCCGTGCGGCAGCCGAGGAACACCCCCTCGACGTTCACTGCGAAGATCCGCCGCCAGAGCTCGAGCGGCGTATCCACCGGACTGATTGCAGCCATGGGACCCAGGATCCCCGCGTTGTTCACCAGGATGTCGAGCCGTCCCAGACGCGATTTGATCTCGTCAACGACCTCCACCCAGCGCTTCTCGTCGCACACATCGTGCTCGAGAAAAATCAGGTCGCCTTTTGCGGCCGTTTGAGCGCCCGCGCGGGGGTCCACGTCCGAGATCACGACGCGGGCCCCTTCAGCGGCCAGGCGCTGGGCGATCGCCCTGCCCAGGCCCGAGGCTCCTCCGGTGACGAGTGCGACTTTCTCAGCCAGACGGTGCATCGGGACTCCGTGTCAATTCCAGGTCGGAGGGCGACTCGAGCCGCTGCTTCAGGGCAGACAGGAACTGAGCTGCGATCACCCCATCAACCGCGCGGTGATCGACTGACAGCGTCACGCGCATGACCGTCGCAATACCCATGCGCCCGTCGCGGAGGGCAACGCAACGAGGTTTCCCCTGACCGACTGCCAGGATGGCGCACTGGGGAGGGTTGATGATCGCGTCGAACTGATCGACTGCGTACATGCCGAGGTTCGAGAGACTGAAAGAGCCCCCCAGGATTTCATCCATACGCAGCTCGTTGCGCACAGCTCGGGCACTCAGGTCCTTGACTTCGGCTGCGATCTGCCAAACAGACTTCGAATCTGCCGCACGCACAATCGGCGTCGTGAGGCCGCCCTGCACCGCGATGACGACAGCGATATCGGCGCTGTGGAACTGGTGCAGCTCCTTTTCCGCCCACTGCACGTTGAGATCCGGAACGTCGATAAGTGCCTGCGCGCAAGCCTTGATCAGAAGATCGTTCACCGAAAGGACCCGGTCCGGTGATTGTTCCACCAGTCCTTTGCGTCGTGCGAGCAGTGCGTCGAGCTGAATGTCGGCGACGAGGCGGAAGTGCGGGATAGTCCGCTTGGACTCGCTCATGCGGGCGGCAATCGCTCTGCGCAACGGCGAGAGCGGCGCCACTGTATATCGCTCAGGTACCATCTTCTTCGATCACGGCAATCGGAGTGTTGACCGCCGCAGTCTCTCCTTCCTGCAACAGGATACTGACCAGCTTGCCGCTCACGGGAGCCTCGATCTCCTGCAGGGCCTTGGCCGTCTCCATCTCGAGCAGTACCTCGCCCTTGGCCACCCTGTCTCCGACAGACTTGAGCCAGCGTGTGGCGGTCCCTTCCTCGATCCCCATTCCAGACTTGGGGAAGTTCACCTTGGTTGTCATGCAGGTTCCCGTCTGCGGCGCATCAAGCCTGTGAGCTTTACAGGAGCGACTTCACGGCCGCCACGATTCTCTCTTTATCGGGGTACAGAAGCCGCTCGAGCGGTGGGCTGAAGGGGACGTGAACATCGGGCGCGCTCAGCCGCACGATCGGCTTTGCCAGAGCGTCGAAGGCCTGTTCACACACCTCGGCCGCGATCTCGCTGCCGATATTCGCGATCCGGTGTACGTTCTCGACAATCACCAGGCGCCGCGTCTTGACGACGGAATCGATGATGGTCGTCATATCGAGCGGCTTCAGCGTACGAGGATCGATGACCTCAACCGAGATTCCTTCGGCAGAGAGTGCCTTGACGGCCTCGAGTGTTGCGCGGATCGCACCGGCGATCGCGACGACGGTCACGTCTTTGCCGGTCTGCTTGATGTCCGCTTTGCCGATGGGAATTAGGAAGTCGGGATCGGTGGGGACATCGCCCTTGATGGGCCACAGCTTCGTGTCCTCAAAGACGAGGACAGGATCGTCATCCCGCACTGCTGACTTCAGCAGACCTTTCATGTCCGCCGCCGTCGTCGGACTGATGAGCTTGAGCCCCGGTATGTTGAGAAACAGGGGGTACGGTCGGTCCGAGTGCTGCGCCGCGAGTGCGCTGCCGTAATACATGCAGCAGCGAAAGACGATCGGAACCCGGATCTGACCCCCTGTCATGTATCGGAGCTTGGATGCCTGGTTGATGATCTGGTCGGATGCCAGGTACATGAAGCTGGCAATGCCGAGGTCTACGATGGGTCGCAGTCCCGCAATTGCCGCGCCGATCCCGACCCCGGTAAAGGATCCTTCGGAGATGGGCGTGCTCCAGACCCGCGAAGCATCGAAGCGATCGAGGATCTTGCCCCCGCCGTAGATGGGAATGTCCTCTCCCATCAGGATGACGGTCTCGTCGCGCTCCATCTCCTCGATCTGGGCCTGAACCACTGCCTCCAGATAACTGATGTGCGCGACGTCGGCTCGATGCTGATTCGTGACTGCTGCGGACACCCTGCCCTCCTTACCGGTTCCGGGCCAGTTTGAGCCGCCACCTGCCCGGGTTGCAATCGGCAGGCCCGCGCTGCGGATGAGCGGCTGGTCGATGGGTCCCCCAGCCAATCGCAGTCACCGAACACCTGTCGAGCAGCGGCATTGTACCAATGGTCTAAAGAATGACCTTTTATGAGGTACAATAGCCCAACTGAATGCGGACCCGCAAGGGTTGCGAGATCTGCCGAGCCGGGACATCGCTCGCTGCGAGCGCGCATGCGCGGCGCCGGTTCTGTCCCGGCAGCTGCATCGCAGCGGATCAAGCGCGCATTCCGCACTCTTTGCGCCTGTCGCGGAGATCGCCTGTGCATCGACAGCCTCAATTGCAAAAGATCGTCCAGATAGCTCTCGTGGTATACAGCGTTGAGGCGACTGCCCGACGCTACTGGGAGCACTTCGGTGTAGGACCATGGAAGTTTCGGACATTCGATGCGGGAACCGTTACTGACATGAAAGTCAGAGGCCAGCGGGTGGATCATGCCATGCGAATCGGGATCGCCATGCTCGGTCCCATGGAATTGGAAATTATCGAACCACTGGATGACAAGAGCATCTATGCCGAGCATTTGCGAGCCCAGGGCGAGGGACTGCATCACCTGCTCTTTGATGTCGCAGACTATGAAGAAGCCAGCGCACAATTCCTGCGCGCCGGCTGCCCGGAGATCGCGAGCGGCAAATGGTACGGCTACCGCTACGCGTATTTCGATACCAGCCGCTCGCTCGGCTGCCTCACTGAGATTTACTCGCCCCCACCCGAGGGCACGAAGCCTGCGCCAGTGGAGCATACCTACCCGTGAAGCTCAGCCGGAAAATCACGCAGCTCAATCGCCTTCCTGCACCTCGAGCCAGGACGAATTGCTGTAACACTTCACCGCCAGAAGGTCCTGCTCTGGATCGGCCGCTCAGATGACCCGCGGCGTTCGTGCTGCGTGCTTCGCGATTCGCGACTGCATCCGCTGGCAGTCCCCCGACTGAGAAGCTTGCAACGCTAGTCGTCGGCAGGCCTCTGTCGGTCTCTCGATACTTCAGCAGTGGATCAAACCTGAGAATCCCCGGCGCAGCGGGGCTGCTTGAACGGCCTGCCTTTATGTGCTCAAATGTCCATTCATTAGTCCATTATGGTATTAAGACAACCGCGATGGTCGGCTCACTGGCAAAGCGCCGGTGCGCCGCACGTCACGGCACAAGAGCAAGAAGCTATTAGTGGCAGGTGACCTCGGCCGAGCTGCGTGAGCATGAACAGCTTCGTGCGGACTTCCAGGACGAAGACCCGGATCCACGGGCTGATTCAAGCAATGCGGAAGATGCAGGAGCGGCCGCGGGAAGCCCGATTGCCGAAGCTGAAGGCATCCTGAGCGTCAAGTCGGGATCGTAGTGGGGAAAATGCATGAAGGTAAGCACCGAATCCAATAAGGCGAGCGCCGTACTTCTCGTTGCGGCGGCTCTGGGACTGAGTGTGGCCTCTTTCGATGCCTACGCAGACAACACTGCCAATGATGGGCCCGCAGCTAACGCGCCAACGGACAACAGTTCCGACTCCTCTCAGGAGCTTGCGGTTGTGGTCGTCACCGCCACCAAGCGCGCGACTTCCGTCCAGAGCACCCCTATCAGTATCACCGCCGTCACGAATGATGAGATCGCATCGCGGGGAGTGGTGGATTTCCAGACCCTGGCCCGCTCGGTGCCTGGTTTGGCGATCCGGGATGCCGGTCCCGGACAGAGTGAATTCGAAATGCGGGGCCTGTATGGCTCCGGTGGCAACTCGTCCGTGGTCGGCTTCTACATAGATGAGATCCCACTGGCATCGCCCGCCTTTTCCAACTTGGGCAAGACCGTAATCAACCCGGACCTTTACGACCTGGACCGAGTTGAGGTGCTGCGTGGCCCACAGGGGACCCTCTACGGCTCGAGTTCGCTAGGCGGAACCGTCCGGCTCATTCCAACCGCCCCACAGCTCAACACGTACGCGGCCAGCGCGGAGGAGCTAGTCTCCTATACGGGCTCCGGTGGCGGCATCAACCACCAGGAAAACGCCATGCTGAATTTTCCGCTGGGGGACGCAGCGGCGCTACGCATCGTCGGCTCATTCACCGACAATAGCGGCTGGATCAAACGTCTGGTGATTGCGGATGGAGCCGTTACGGCGGACACCGGAACCTACCCCAACGTCTCGCGGCCGACCAATTTCTACACGGCTCCGCTGCAGGAGAATTTAAGGGGAGTGAACACGACGCGAGTGGACTCGGTCCGCGCGCAGCTCCTTTGGAAGCCTGTCGATGAGCTCACGATCGAGCCTCTGGTCATGTACCAGCTCACCGAGCTGGGCGCTCCGCCCGAGGTCGATGTCAACGGAGTACCGACTTATCCTCAGGTTCCAGCCGTCAAGGCGCACTGGGAAATCTATGACACGCCCGAGCCGCAACACGACAGCTTCGCCCTGGGAAGCCTAAAGACCGTCTACCAGTTTCCCAGCTTTTCATTGACTTCGGCCACCGGACTTTGGCACCGCAACGCCATCGTAATCCAGGACGGTACGGAGGAAATCAACTCCGTGTTCGGCATTCCGGCGAACGATCCCTCGGCGGGCGGTCTCGGACCCCTCGGTCCTGAGCCGAACGGTCCGGGCGCCACCGAGCAGGACGCCGAGTGGCAGCTGAGCGAGGAACTGCGACTGACTTCGACCGCTTCCGGGCCCCTTCAGTGGGTCGCGGGATATTTCTATCAGGACCTGCATTCTCAGTTCAATCAATACCTGATCAGTCCGCAGGCCGGGCCCGTCGTCGGGTCCCCGCCCTGGATGTTTCTCGCCTTTCAGCCTCAGGTCATCACCCAGAACGCGATCTTCGGCGATGTGACCTGGCAGGTACTGTCGAATCTGAGCATCGAGGCCGGACTGCGGCACTATCACTACAGTTTGAGCAATTCAGACACGGAGTATGGTGTATTCGCGCCGAACGCCTTCCTTGGCAATTCTGTACCGTACGTTGCCGCTTTCTCAAATGAAGCCAGTGGGACTCTTCCGAGCCTCACGGTGACGTACAACATCAACAGCGACGATATGGTGTATGGCAAGGCCTCGAAGGGGATTCGTATCGGTGGCGCCAATAATCCGGCGCCCGCCGCCGACCCGGGTACGACCAACAACCCATTCTCTATTGCGGTAGAGTGCGGACTGCAGCAAAAGGTGCTGCTGACCACGACCTGCAACCCAAACATATACCTGGCGACGCCGACGACATTTCAGTCCGACACACTCTGGAGCTACGAGTTGGGTGAGAAATCGTCCTTCTTCGAGCATCGGATGCTTCTGAACCTTGACATTTACTACGAGAGATGGAGCCACCCGCAGTTGCCCACCAACATTGCGGGTTTCTATCTGGACGCAAATGGAGCCACCGCCGGCATCAAGGGCTTCGAAGCCCAGTTGCAGGCGCGGCTTCCGCTGGGCTTTGATTTCTCGTTGGAGGGTGCCTACACGGACGCGAAGTTCCTACAAAGCAGCACGATCATCGGCTTTCCTGCGGGGCTAGCGGTTCCGGATACCCCGAAGGTCACGGCCTCGGCGGTTCTTCACTGGGCGCACGATCTGCCCAACCACCTGGCGCTGTTCAGTTCACTCGAGGAGAATTATGTCGGCACGAGAACCGACGAGCCGGTGGGCGAGACCGCTACGGTCCAGAACATCAATCAAATTCTGGTCCATATGCCCGCATACAGCATCGTCAACTTCCGCTTTGGGTTGAGCGGCGAGCGGCAGGGAGGCGATAAGTGGACCGCAGCGCTGTTCGTAAACAATCTCACGAACAACCAGGTGTTGCTGGATCCGCAGCCACAGCAGGGCGTGCAAGCGACCGCGTTCACCCGCTATACGGTAACGCAGCCTCTTACTGCGGGCGTAGACGTGACCTACCGGTTTCACTGAAGGCGCTCGACCGCCCGGATATCGGCCGCACAACTTCTGACAGGTCATTATTGAGCTGATGGTTGCGGCCCGTGAGGCGGCGCACCACTGCTTGCGGGATCGCTCTCTGATAGAGAGCGACGTGCTCCAACGGCGTGGTCTCGTCCTCGGTACCTTGATAGAGATAGACCCGCATCTGTGCTGGCAGTCGTGCGCCGAGACCGGTCAGCGGCGCAGTCTCATCGCTCGACCACCCGCCTTCTCCTATACACGGCGCCGCACGAGTGGCATCCAATCAGGCGGCTCTCCTGCCAGAACATGCATCAGCATGGTTGCACCGATTGAATGGCCGGCCAGAACGGTGCCCTCACCCAGCTGTTGAAACTCGAGCTTGAGAGCCGCCTTCCAGGAGGTGCAATGGGGATCGGCTTCATGAGGCATGCGTGGGTAGCGAAGTAGGTGATTCGGTCCCAGGTCTCGCTCGAGGCTTTGCACGAGCTTCCTGTCCCAGTGATCGTGCACACATTCGACACCGCCCTGAATGAACGCGCCTCACGTCACATCGGTTTCTCCTTAGCTGAGGCATTGCCGCGCCGTGGCTGCCGTGGCCCGAAGGTCATCCGCGCTCGAAACGCAGACCAGATTCCTGCACTTTTCGCGCCTGCCGGCAGGTACCCTTTCAGCTTGGCGGATGCACCTGAATCCTCCCGCCTGCCCCACCGATATGCTGCCAGCCGATATACTTCGGTGACGCCGTCCCACCCTCGTTCCAATCTCATGCACCTGCGCCCTGCAAATGGGCTGGCCCTTCTCCAGGGGGCACCCGAGCAGCTGCGCGGTGCAACATGATGAAGGCGGTCGCGGCACAATGGCTGCTGAGTGCCGTTTTCAATTGTGCGTGGCCAGGGCATTAGACTTGCCCGATGGGTGTCCACTGCTTGAAGGAGCCCCTGAATGTCGACTGAAAAATTTCCTATCGATCTGACTCGTCTGAAACCCCTGAAGCTCGATCCAGGCAAGCCAGCGCTGACCGATGAGCAAAAAGCCGCGCTCAAGCACAACATTCAGCTCGCTCGCGACACGATCGTATTCTTCACAGCGCTCGCCGGCGCAAAGGGACTTTCCGGGCACACCGGCGGAGCCTACGACACGGTCCCCGAGCTCATGATCGTCCGGGCCTTTATCTCGAATGGCACACCCATCATCCCGGTGTTCTACGATGAAGCCGGCCACCGCGTCGCCACCCAGTATCTGCTGAGCGTTTTGAATGGCGCCATGCCGGCAGAACGACTGCTGCATTACCGCGAGTTTGACAGCGGTCTGCCGGGCCACCCGGAGAAGCTCCTGACCCCTGGCGTGGAATTCAGCTCGGGGCGGCTCGGCCATATGTGGGCTTTCGTCAATGGCGTCGCGATGGCCAATCCCGGCAAGGCCGTCATCTTATTAGGCTCCGACGGCAGCGAGATGGAAGGTGACAACGCCGAAGCCGCCAGGCTCGCAGCGGCCAAAAAGCTGAATGTCAAAGTGCTCGTCGATGACAACAACGTGACCATCGCGGGGCATCCCCAGGAGTACATGCCGAGTTACGACCTGACGCGCACGCTGTCCGGTTACGGTCTGCTGACCGAAACCACCATGGGTGAGGACCTGGATGCATTGTATGTGGATCTGTGCCGCGTCTTCTCCGAGGAGCGGCCGCATGCATTGATCATCAAGCGTCCCATGGCCCCGGGGATCGAGGGGGCAGAAGGCAATCCCAAGGCGCACGAGGTGATCGAGGCGAAGACGGCCATTGCCTATCTGCAGAAGCGAGGGGGATATGAAGAGGCCATCGCGATGCTCCAGGCCGCCAAACCCGAGAAGAGCCCGCTGACCTACAAGGGCTCCTCGGGCGTCGGCAAGAATCGCGATGACTTTGGCAAGATCATCAACGAGATTCTCGACGGCATGGATGAGAAGACTCGCGTGGCAAACGTGCGCGTCTTTGATAACGACCTGGAGGGGTCGTGCGGGCTGCACCACATCCGCAAGAAACATCCCGAGGTGTTCGTTCGCGGCGGCATCATGGAGCGGGGCAACTATTCCGCCGCCGCCGGCTTTGGCTCGAGCAAAGGCAAGCAGGGTATCTACGCCACCTTCAGCGCATTTCTGGAGATGTGCGTCAGCGAGATCACCATGGCGCGTCTGAACTTCTCCAACGTGCTGGCGCACTTCTCTCACAGTGGCGTGGACGATATGGCGGACAACACCTGTCATTTCGGCATCAACAGCATGTTTGCCGATGGCGGCTTGAGGCCCGGGCATGGCGAGGACACGACCCGTCTGTATTTTCCCGTGGATCAGCATCAATTTGCCGCCTGTGTGAAGCGGATTTTCAACGATGAGGGGCTGCGATTCCTGTTCACCACCCGAGCACCGGTACCTGACATCCTGGGCGAAGATGGCAAGCCCTTCTATCAAGGCAAGAAGTTCGAGCCGGGCAAAGATGATCTGATCCGCGAGGCGCCCGCCGGCAGCGGGTATGTCCTCGCCTTCGGGGAGACGGTCTATCGTGCGCTCGATGCAGTCATCACCCTGCAAGAGCGTGGGCTGAAGGTCAATCTCGTCAACAAGGCCACGCTCAATGTGCTGGATACGGCCATGATGAAGAAACTGGCGGCGGCGCCCTTCGTGCTGGTCGCGGAAGGCTGGAACGTCAAGACAGGCCTCGGAAGCCGCTTTGGCAGTTATCTGCTGCAGGCAGGGTTCAAGGGCAGGTACAACCACATTGGGACGTACAAGGAAGGCGCCGGTGGCTTGTGGCAGCAGATGGGGTATCAGCATTTGGACCCGCAGGGGATTCAGAAGGCGATCGAGGCGTTGGCGAAGTAGTGGTGACCGCTGGCCGAAGGCGCTGCTCCAAGTGGTGGCCCTCTCCTGGGAGCGTTCCTGAATGCTGATCGCGCGCGGCGGCGCGAACGGCACGCATTCGATCGCAGCGGGCAGTCCCAGGGCCGAGCCTGCCAGCTCCCCCACCGCCGGCTCATTCCTGCCGTGAAATCCCTCGGGCCGCCGCGGCCTGCTTCACAGGCCTGGCCGTTGGCAAAGAAAATTGCGCGGAATGTCGAACTGGCCGTCTCTCGCCCGTCAAATGAGTGTCGGCCACAGGAGGACCCATGAAGTACCTGACGTTCATCCGCCATCCAGAGTCGTATCGCGACTCGCCCCCGCCCGCGGCTCTGATGGAGGCCATGGGCAAGTTCGTCCAGCAATCGCTCAAGGACGGCACGCTCGTGGACACCGGCGGCCTGTTGCCGAGTAAGGACGGCGTTCGCGTGCGGCTCTCTCACGGCAAGATCACGGTAACGGACGGTCCTTTCACCGAAACTAAAGAAGTCATCGGCGGCTGGGCCATCCTGGAGGCGGCTTCCAGGAGCGAAGCGATCCGGATCGCCACCGAGTTCATGGAACTGCATCGCAAGCACTGGCCCGAATTCGAGGGGGAGTCCGAGCTGCGGCCGATGTTCGCGCCTGGCGAGGGCCCATAGGATCAGCGCAGGAAGTACGCTTCCGGCAAAGAATCCTGCGCACTGGCGTGCCAACCAGTGCGCAGCTCTCCCATGCTCGCAGCTTGTCGGCCTGTTGTTAAGAGATATCGATTTGCCGTGGACTCAGAAAGCAACGGCGACGAAGAACAACGCGCGCAACGAATCGGCCGGCAGCGTGTGCTCGGGCTGGAGCAACGGTGTGCTGAGCTCCAAAGTCGCCTTGAGATGGGACCCCTTGACCAGCAGGCCGACACTGAGCGAGGCGGCATCGTCCCTGCGCGGCAGATAGTCTGCATTGTTCCAGGTGACACCATAATCGGCTCGTGCGTAGACGGTCGCATAGGGCCAGGAGCCCGCCGGTAAGCGCACTAATCGGCCCAGCTCGGCGCTGACCCCCGCTCCGGAGTCACCCACGAGGCTCGCCGGGTCAAAGGCCGCCCCAAATCCCAGACCCCCAAAGGCGAACCGTTCCGTGATCGGAAGAATATCGCGTGTAGCCTGAGCATCGAAGCTGAGTCGCATTCGCCACCTCTCACCCAACGCCACGGCATGAGCAGCGCCGAACAAAAGCTTGTCAAATGCAACATCGACGCCGGTATCGTTTGCGTCCAGTGTCGAGGCCCCCCAGACGTGCGTGCCGCGATCAAACGTTGAGTAGGCCGATGTCTGCGTGGAGCTGCTCAAGCGGTTGAATTCCAACCCGAGCGAGACCGAGCGGGTGCGATCGTCTACGACATGAGCGTTCGTCGCGTCGTGAATGACGCCATTTTCACAATGCAGCGCGCCAGTCAAAGCGAGCGAGCTGCCGAGGCTGCTGAGCAATGCATGACTCACGCCAAGGGTCATGTTGCGATCCGAAAAATGCGTATCGGCATCGGGCACAGCGGCCGTGCCGCCCCCTTGCACAGAAATCGTGTTCGAGCCCAACGCACGCGACAGTTGGGCTTGCGCATATTGATAGCGGTCCGCCTGTGACGAGGACGCCGCCCGTAACTGCATCTGCTCCTCTGCTCCGAGCACACCGTTCAGATCGAGCGTTCCGCCATACAAAAATCGCCCCAGCTCGCGTGTGCCGCCGTTACTCGCGTCGATTTCCCCACGAACGGGCCGATAACTGACCTTGAGCACAAGACGGAACTGATTCGGCGCGTCGGGTAACGGGTCCAGCAGCGGCTTGGACGTGATGCCAGGAAGCTCACTGATTCGCTTCAGGGCCTGACGCAGGCTGTCGCGCGGCAAAGCCGCATAGTCCTGCAAAGTCCGGGCGTAGGTGGCGATGCGTTCGCGGTAAGGCCCAGGATCGCCCTGGATCACAAAATCGACAATCCTCGACTCAAGGACGTACAGACGGGGGGTGCTCGAGCCCCTGTCCTGCGCAGGAATCATGACGACCGGGGAGATGAAGCCATCATGGACATAACGTGCCCGGATCGCGGCCCCGAGCGATTCCAGCGCATCGGTCGAGACCGGCTTGCCGACCTGGGCAGCGATCTCCGGGGCGAATTCGCGCACGGAATAGACGGAACTGCCGATTATGTACGGCGCGGTCAGCAGAGGCACCGGTGACTGTGCCTTTGCCGTAAGCGATACAAGCAGCCAGGAGAAGGCAACAAGGGCTAAACCGCGCATGGAAATGAATTACGTCGCGTGAGGTCGGCAGTGTCTTCTGACAAGCGCTTGGCAAACCGTGACTGCCATTCCACATGCTGCATGTGCGTATACGTCGCGTGACGCACCTAACGGTCACAATGTGTTGCAAGTCACTAGGCTGGCGCACCTGTCTTCGGAGCCGCCATGCGATACACCCATCCTGCAGCTGTCCTCGCCACGACGGCCGCCGCGCTTTGGCTGAAAACGGGCTGCGCGCTGGCGACCGAACTGACCGTCAGAGCAACGAGCGGCACGGTGGAAATCACTGCGCAGGGGCACCCTGTCAAAGCTGCTGCAGCGAGGAAACTGACGTTGCCCGTCGAGATACGTACCGGAGCAGACGGTACGATCGATCTCCTGCAAAGCGAGTCAACCCTGCATGTTGGTCCGAATACGGTCATCGCGGTGCCGGACAGCGCGCCGCGAGCCAATACGGTGGACAAGATCACACAGCGCGCGGGTTATGTCCTCTACAACATCAAGGCCCGCCACGGGCGGCTGCTCTCCGTAGAGACGCCTTACCTGGTCTCGGTGGTCAAGGGCACCATGTTCACGATAGCCGTTGACGAGCACGCCTCCACGGTCGCGCTGATGGAAGGCTCACTCGACATCTCAGCACCCGGCGTGGCCGAGCATGTGCTCCTCAAACCGAATGAGTCCATTCGCCACGCGAATGGTGAATCGTCTCTACAGGTTTCCGGCTCCTCATCGAGGAGTTTCACGCCGCGGGGCACGCCTCAAGTGGCTGAGTCAACCGCGCTGTCCGATGCCACTCAGGCGGCCCAGATCGCGCAGATCACGCGAGAGCTCGCCGGGACCGGGGCGGCAGTCGTGACGGGACGGCAACCCAACAATGCGCATCCGTCAGCTGGCGTTGGTACCGGCGCCGGGGCGGGCAGCGGAACAAGCGGCACGGGGTCCGGGAGCACATCCAGCGGCGGCTCCGGGCCGAGCACAGCAGGCTCCGGAAGCTCTGCAGGATCAGGAAGCTCTTCTGATAGCGGGAGCACCGGCACCCCCTCGGGCTCAGGTTCCACTCCGGGTACGGGCTCAGGTTCCACTCCGGGTACGGGCTCTTCCAGCTCCGGCGGCTCGGGCTCCAGTCCGGGAGGATCCGGCAGCACGCCCGTCACTCTGCCTTCGGAAGGCGACGACCATGGCCACGGCCATGGCAAGACCAGGGGTGGTGACTGCAATGGCCAGAACAACGGTACCGGAGACGGCAACTGTTGGGGCCACGGTGGACACGGAAAGAATTAAAGTGCGCCTGGCGATGCCCGGATAATCCCTCGTGAAAATGGACCCGCCCGCGCGGGACGGGCGTCACCTCACGGCCCTCCTGACGGCTCTTGCCTCTTTCGGTATCGGGGCGATCTGTTATCTCTTTGGGATTCTCGCTCCGGTTGATCGCGCCATTGTGGATCTGCAGACCCGGTGGCTCGAAAACCCCGTCGACAGTGACATCGTCATCGTCGAAATCGACGCTCGCAGTCTGCATGAGCTCGGCGCATGGCCCTGGCGCCGAAGCCGGCATGCGGAGCTCATCGAGAAGCTGCAACGCCTGGGGGCCCGCCGGCTGTTCGTCGACATCGACTTCAGCGCGCCTTCCACGCACCCGGAAGACGATCAAGCGCTGGCCGCGACACTCGCCAATACCCCCGGCAGCGTGGTGTTACCTGCGTTTTGGCAGCCACTCAGCTCCGGGGATAGCTCCCTGATTCTGAGCGAGCCGCTGCCCCTCCTCAGGGATAACCCAAGAGTCCGGATCGGATCGGTCAACCTGGTACCGGGCGCGGACGGGCTGGTGCGCCAGGTGCCCGACCTGAGCGCACTCTCCTCGAAACCCGCGCCCCCGGTGTGGGCCACCCTGGATTCGGCGAGCGCGGCAGCTGCAGCCGCGTCCCTTCTATTGGACTACCGCATAGCTCCGGACTCCTTCGCGCATCTCTCCTACGTGGACATCCTCGAAGGGCGTCAGAGACCGAACCTGCTCGGTAAGACAGTCCTCATCGGTGCCACGGCCATCGAATTGGGTGACCTCGTCCCGGTGCCGGTTTATCGCTCTCTTCCCGGCGTCGTGGTTCAGGCAATCGCTTATGAGACTGCCAAACGGCAACGCCTTGCGGAAGTCGGCTCAGTGGGCGTGCTGCTTACCCTGCTTTTGTGGGCTTTCATCTGCGCCGTCTGGTTGCGGTCAGTCCCCTGGAAACTGACACCCATTGCCTCGATCGGGCTGCTGATCCTGATCCCCGTCGGCTGCGCCTCTCTGTACGCGACCTCGAATCTGATTGTGGCGCCATCGGCCTTCCTGGCCACTTGGGGTGCGACGCTGTCCGCTGCCTTACTGGGCTCGCTGAATCTGGAAGCCCGCCGAACTTGGCGCGCGCTCCTCAGACTGCGGCATCAGGACGAGCTTCTACGTCAGATCATCGACACCTCGATCGAGGGCATTCTCACGCTGGATGACCGCGGCTCGATTCGCAATGCCAATCCGGCGGCAGCGCGGATGCTCAACGCAGATGGGCTCGAGCTCATCGGAAAACCCTTGACGGATCTCTGCCCCCGCCTGGAAGCATCCCTGGAAAAACTGACGCCGGAGCAGTCCGTGCTGACCGAAGCCATCGAACTGCTCCGCGCCGACGGCTCGCCGCTGCCCACCGAAGTAGTGATCAAGCGACTCGCGTGGGAGGACTCCTTCGTCGTCTCCGTCTCCGTGCGGGATGTCAGTCAACAACAGAAACGTGAGCAGGAATTGCGGCATAACGCCACCCATGACAGCCTGACAGGGATCCCCAACCGCCGTCTGCTGACCGAAGGCTTGCAGCGGGCGCTTGAGGAAGGTGAGCCCCAGCGGCCGTTCGCGCTCTTGATGCTCGATCTGGATGACTTCAAGCAGGTCAACGACACCTTGGGATACACGACGGGGGATGAGCTTCTGATTGCCCTGGCAAAGCGGCTGCAGGATTTCTCGGCGGAATGCAGGTGTGTGGCGCGCATCGGCGGCGATGAATTCGCATTGCTGCTGACCCAGGGACAGACAGCGGAACTGGACCAGGTGTGCGATGCGGTTCAGCGTCTGGTTCAGAAGCCGATAACGATCAACGGTGTCCCCATCTCTCTCGGCACCCGCATCGGGGTCGCGCTGTATCCGGCGGACGCCACGGAAGCTGAGTTGCTGCTGCAACGAGCCGATATTGCCCTGTCTGGTGCCAAGCGGCAGCACACCTCGGTCAGGGTCTATGACTCATCACTGGATGTCAGTAGTCCACGCCGGCTGCAGATGTTGTCTCTGGTGCGCAGCGCGCTGGCCCGAAACGAACTGACCCTGCACTTTCAACCCAAGGTCGCGCTGCGCTCCGGAGCCATCAGCGAGGTTGAAGCTCTCTGTCGCTGGCAGTCGCCCGTCTTGGGGGACGTGCCCACGGGCGAGTTCATTCCGCTGATCGAGGCGAGCGATCTCATTCACCCCTTTACGGAGTGGACACTGAGCCACGCGTTACAATCTTGCCGGCGCTGGCGCGAGCGCGGATTCGACCTGAAGGTTGCAGTGAACCTGTCCGCGCGCCACCTCCAGGACGGGCAGCTTGCGATTCGCCTGAAATCCCTGCTCGCGGACACCCAGACCGCCCCGGACCGGCTGGAGCTCGAGATCACGGAAAGCGCGATCATGGCCGATGCGGAGCGGGCACTGAAAACGCTGGGAGCCCTCAGCCAGCTAGGGGTGAGCCTCTCAATCGATGACTTCGGCACCGGCTACTCCTCGCTCGCCTATCTGCAAAAGCTCACGGTGAATCGTCTGAAGATCGACAAGTCGTTTGTATCCGGCCTGACCTCGGCGCGTCACGATGAGCTGATCGTCAAGAGCACCATCGACCTCGCCCACGGTCTGGCGCTTGACGTGATCGCAGAAGGCATTGAGACCGCCGGCCAGTACCACACGCTGCGCCGCATGGGCTGCGACTACGGACAGGGCTTTTTTATCGCGCGCCCCATGTCGGAAGATCTGCTGCTGCAATGGCTGGCCTCGCAGGAGGGCGCGACGTTCGCCGACCCCGAGCAAACGACCCAACCCACCCTCGTGGCTCAGGGATGGTAAAGGGCTCGTGCTCCGTTAAGTCCCTGACACCTCAGGGAAACCTACCAGGCGGCATCCCATGGTTACAAGAGGCGATCGGTTGACCCGCTGAATCGCCCAGAGGCGCTTGCCGGTGCTGTCTGCCGAAGGCGTGAGTACTGCTTCGCGACCTGGCTCGGCGCAAAATGGCCCGCAGGTGCCGCCCGCTCAGGATTCCGATCCTCGGTGTGCTTCTGGCGCTGCGCATCGCGAGCGCCCTGGATGCCACGGGCTCCAACGCAATTGGGATCGCCTGCCTCTGCGAGTGAAATCTCGGACTCTCCTCGCGCTCCAACTGAGGGGGAAAGCATGACTTTTAGCCGACCAGGATGCGGACGAACCGTTGCCGCTGCTTTTTTGGCGGTAACGCTCGTCGAGCTCGCCCATGCCGAAACGGCTTGCACGGGAAAAGGGGTGGAACTTCAGGTGCTCGGCTCGGGTGGACCGGAAGTTCAGGACAAGCGTGCCAGCAGCAGCTACCTGATCTGGCGCGATGGCAAAGCGCGCCTGCTGATCGATGCTGGAGGCGGCGCCGCGCTGCGCTTCGGCGAAGCGGGTGCGAAGCTGGAGGATCTCGACTTCATCCTGCTCTCGCACCTGCACATCGATCATACGGGTGATCTGCCTGTGCTCTTGATGTCATCCTACTTTGGCGAGCGCACGAGCCTTCTTCCGGTCTTCGGTCCGATCGGCAACGACTCATTTCCCGCCACTACAGCGTTCATCGCGGATCTCTTCGACCCAGCCCACGGCGCCTACCGCTACCTCGGGAGTTATCTGAGGGGTCACGACGATGGATACCGGCTGGAAGCACACGATGTGCGCCTGGGCCCTCACGAGATCCACAGGGTATCCACCACCAGTGATGGCATCGTCATTTCAGCCACCACCGTGATTCACGGCTCGGTGCCGGCACTTGCATGGCGAGTGGACCTGAACGGTCGTTCTCTTGTTTTCAGCGGGGATGGCAACGGCGACAACGGCAATCTGCAGAAACTCGCTCGGGGTGCAGACCTGCTCGTCATCCATAACGCGATTGCCGAGGGCACTGAGGGACCGCCGCGCGCCCTTCACATGCCACCCTCGCTGATCGGCGCGATCGCCAAAGCGGCCAATGCGCACCGCCTGGTGCTGTCTCACCGCATGCTCCGCACGCTGGGACGCGAACAGGAAACATTGAGCATCATCCGGCGGAGCTATCCCGGCCCCACTGCTTTTGCGAACGATCTGGATTGCTTTCGATGAGGTGAGCCGTCATCGGCACGGCTACGTGCCGGAAGCCTATGCTTTGGGGCGCGGGGGTCCTGCCGAAGTGCCCCGGCTCGCTCCAGCGCCTGTCTGGGGAGGAAGGTCTCGCCCGTGCCCCGGGGTATCGACCGCCGATCAGGGGGCCCCGGGGCCACTGAAGGCCTTCATCAGGCGATAGGCGAACTCGCTACCCTCGGCAAATCGGTCCGCCTTGATGCGCTCGTCACGGCCGTGTGCCCGCATGTCTTCCAGATCGAAGAAATTGGATGCCGCTCCATAGCTTGGAATGCCTGCAGCTCGGGTGAACTTTGAATCGGACGCGCCGGCATCCATGGACGGCATGACGATCAGACCCGGCCACATGGAATGTACGACTCGCTCGAAGGTCGCCATGACTTCGCGGCTCGCAGGGGACTCCGGACTGGGCGTCGCCGGTGTTTTGACCGTAAGCTTCACGGCCGGATCAGCGAGAACATCTTTCAGCGTGTCCTCGACCTGCTGCTGGGTATCCCCGGGCAGCATGCGGCACTGAATGGTCGCCCGGGCTCTTTGAGGCAGCGCATTTTCCGCATGGCCCGCTTCCAACATAGTGGCCACGCAGGTCGTCCTCACCTGCGCATTGTCCGTCGGATCGGACGCCAGGCGCTCCGCCGCAGCAAGGTCGCCGTTGCCCACCGCCCGCATGTCCGCCTGACGAGACCCGGTTTCGAACTGGGCCTGGCTGCTATAGAAAGCGCGCACGGTCGGGATCAGTCGAATAGGAAATTTAAAGCGCGCCAATCGATCTAATGCAGCAGTCAGCTCATAGATCGCGTTGTCGGGACGCGGCTCGGAACTGTGTCCACCCTTGTTCGTGGTTTCGGCTACATACGTGACAAAGAGCTTCTCGCTCGTTTGAACCCCGTAAAAGGCCCGTCGTCCATCGCGGAATGCTGCCGTTCCGGAGTCCGGATTCAGCACGATGCCCGCATCGATCAGTTCGCGGTGGGAGCGGACCAGCCAGCCTACCCCTTCCTGGCCATCCGCCTCTTCATCAGCGGTGAAAGCGACGATAATGTCCCGGGCGGGCTTGTAGTTTTCCCGTTTGAGGCGCAGCAGCGCGGCCGCGACGTTCGCGTCCTCCCCTTTCATATCGAGACTGCCGCGGCCGTAAAGCCAGCCGTCCTTCTCGGTCATCGCGAATGGAGGTACGGACCAATCTTCGGGCTTGGCGGCAACGACGTCGAGATGACACAGGTACAGCAGGGGCTTGCCCTTGCCTTGGCCCTTGAATCGGACAATCAAATTGGACTGAGCAGGGTTGTCCGGATTGGCCACGACTACCAGATCCTGTTCCGCGAATCCCCCAGCCAGAAAGCGCTTACGCAAGGCATTGACCGCCGCCACTGTGCCCTTCTCGTAGGTGGTGTCGATGCTGAGCAGCTCGGAGAGAATGGCTTTGGCCGTGGCCGCATCCTGCGCAGATGACGCGGCCGAGTGATCCCCGGCGCTTGCACCGGTGTCTGCGAAAAGCGCGAGGATGCCCGCTGCCGCTATCCACTGGCCGATTCTTGACATGATTGCTACCGCGTTCTTGTTGGTGATCGGACTCTACAGGAAATCTGGAGTCGCGGAGGGGTTGGAAAGGCGAAAGGGTCGGTTGCAGACGGCAGACCTCCTGCTTGTCGCTCGCACCTGCGGTGGCGCACAGCGACTGGTGCGTCACGGGAGTGGTTGCGTCCTTGTGCTCAATCCGCGTTAGCGATAACTGAATGGGTCACGGTTATCGGTGTGCTCGGAAAGGCTGAGATCTGTGGGTAGGTCGGATACCAGGACCCACCGAGGTTGCCGGTGATCGTGGAATCGGTGATCGCAATGCTGCCCGTGTAATTGTCGGACACAAAAATGATCGCGGAGCCAAAGGCGTTGACCCGGTTGTAGCTGAGCTGCGATCCGTCGATCGTCAACGTCATCGTATTGCCGTCGTTGTAGATCGCACCCCCACTCCCGCCGCCGGGCGTCCCGCTGGTCGCCGGGTTGCCACCGTTGCCTACGGCCTCGTTGTACGTAAGCACGCTGTTGATGATGGTCCAGGACACCCCAATGCTTCCCAAGGCACCCCCGTTCGAACAGACATTGCTCGAGGCCGAGTTTCCGCCGAACGTGGAGTGCACCACATAGACCGGCAGCCCCTGGTATTGATTAGTTGAGTAAATGGCCCCGCCCGCGGTGTCCGGCCCGGTGCTGGCGCAGACATTGCCGAAGAACCGCGAATTGACCACTTTCAGGCGGCCTCCGCTCGCGTAGATGGCGCCACCCTCTGGAATAGTCTCGCTGCTGGCATCGCCGCCGGCGAAGGTGAGGTTCTGAACCGTGAGCTGCGGATACTCCTGGTTCTGGCAGTGGGAGGTCGTCCAGACCAGAGTCTGGTCGCAGGTATTCATGTACAGGATGCGCCGCTGGCCCATGCCGCTCAGTGTGACGCGCCCGCCGCCGTCCAGCACCGTCGTCGATGCAGCGTTGTTGAAGATCTTAGCGGTCGCAGTCATCTGGATGGTGACGGGCGCGGAGCCGCAGCTAAATGTGATGACGCCGCCCGCGGCCACGGCTGCCACCACTGCAGCACTCGTACAGCTTGCTGGCGTACCGTTACCGATGACGTGATCGGGGTTTGACGCATCGGCCAGGCCGGCGCCAGTAGGGATCGCATCGGTACCCTTCGAGCCCGCCGGCGGCAAGCTATCCGCGAAGCTCACGAAGCCAGCCGAATTGCTGCCGCTGCCGGCGCTGCCGCCGCTTCCACTGCTGCCCCCAGAGCTCCCACTGCTCCCACCCGAGCTACCACTGCTGCCACCGGAGCCATTGCTGCTACCGCCAGAAGTGTTGCCGGTGCCAGCGCCGCTGCTGCTTCCATCGCTGGTGCTGCTAGCGGAGCCGGTACTCGTAGCGGAGCCAGTACTCGTGGCACCGCTGCTCGTGCTGCCGTCGCCACAAGCCGACAACGCGATCGCCAACAACAAACAACTTACTGCGGTCCTCATCATGGGTCGCCTCTGGAAATGCGTGGCCATCTTAAGGTCGAGGCAGACATCGTACAGTGCCTCACTTCGCAATAAAGAATGTGTCGCCTGTGGGAGACGGCGCGTCCCGCATCTGTGAGCTCTCATTGCGGTGAGCTCATTTGTTGGAAGAGTCGCTTCGCGTCGCGCGTGCAGCGGGTGTGAAGAATTAGGCGGCCACCGCGTTGTGCTCGTATGTAAATGTCACGCAAGCGCGGACCAACACATGCGAGGCCCGCATCTATTGGACACAAAGTTCGATTCAGCAGTGATGCTGATGGCCACTTCGCCGCGTGGGATCGTCCCTTCCTGCATCACCCGCAAAGTCGATGTTATCGGTCGGTTAAGCCCGCTCCGGCGCAAGGCTCAAACGAGTCATACGCCACCGCCGAGGTGTCACGCCTGGTGGTGTACGGAAGCCCACGAAGAACACCACGCGAGAGGGCAACGACCTCACGGTCTTCACGATCACGAGTGTCACCTGGGATGACGTGCCCGACGCAATGTTCGAGCTGCCCGAAGCGGTGCGCGCAAAGCTGAAGAACTCACCTCAGCTGCGATCGCCCGCGGGCAGAATCAATTCCCTGAAACCGTACAGACCCCTCGCCAGAGCGCCGTATGTGGCAATAAAGAAGCGCGTGGCCCGCAGTCTTGCGGCCATCCCCACAAGAGAGGTTTCCCCATCAGAGGGCGCACGATCGGGCAGATCGTCCGGCAGGCAGCGGCGATTCTTCGGGTTCGCCTTCATTGCTCGCACATTGCAAACGCCTCATAAGCCACTCGAGGGCCTGTCCCGTCGGCACAGGATCAACGCAGCCTTGGAAATTCCGCTGCCCGGCCTCAATCGGCAGCCTGCAAACAGATAACCGGGAAGGGGTTTCGATTTGCTTTACAAAACTTCATGCCGCAGACGCCGCCGATCGAAATTAGACATAATCCAAGCGACATAACAGCGTGCGAGAATCTCACAGAACGCGCACAATAAGGAAAACTCGAACTCGCCTGACCTCGATTACCCGTCGAACAATCAAGAAAGGGGAGACTCCATGAATTCCGGATTACGGACGAAGATTATTTGTCTGTGCGCGGCCCTGAGCTTTTGCACGGTTGCTGAAGCACAGAGCTTTCCCAAACTCAAACCGATCCCGCCGCGCGGGCCCCATCACACCCTGAAAGCGGCGGTTGCCACGAACTCATCACCGTGGCAACCACTCAACAACCAACCTCCTTTTACTGCGAATGATTGCAATCAAGGTTTCCCGGGCGCCGCGAACCCGCTCCTGCTGACCGATGGCTCGGTCATCGTGCAGGACGCAGGGTGTCAGGATTGGTGGCGCTTGACTCCGGACAATTCGGGCAGCTACGTCAATGGGACCTGGAACCAGATCGCCTCGCTACCCCCGGGATACGCCCCGCTCTACCATTCGTCCGCGGTCCTCCCCGACGGACGCGTGATCATCATGGGGGGTGAATACAACTTCTTCGTCGCCGATTGGACGGCCCAAGGCGCGATCTACGATCCGGTCGCTGACGCGTGGACGTCTGTGGCCCCGCCGCCGTTCTTCAGCGTCATTGAGGTCACTAAGGGGGTTTTCGGTCAGACGATCGGTGATGCCCAGAGCGTCGTGCTGCCAAACGGCACGTTCATGCAGGCGGATTGTTGCACCAGTCAGCAGGCCCTGCTCGACGCCAGAACGTTGACCTGGACTGCGACGGGCACTGGCAAGTTCGACCCCAACGACGAGGAGGGCTGGACTCTCCTTCCCAACGGGAAGGTACTCACAGCTGACGCTTACGTCCCGATACCGCCCTTCCCCTACATACCCACCGGCACGAACTCGGAACTCTATAATCCGAAAACGGGCACCTGGCAGAGCGCCGGCAGCACCGGCGTGCAACTGTGGGATTCAGGACTTGACTGCGGGGAAGCGAATGCTCCGCCACCCACCCCCACCTTCGAGCTGGGCCCGGCCGTGTTGCGATCGGATGGCACGGTGTTCTACACGGGCGCAAATACCTGCCCCAATGGGATCGGCGTCACAGCGATCTATAATTCGAAGAATGGGAAGTGGCGCGCGGGGCCAGTATTTCCGGAAGTTGATGGCGTGACCGACATCAACATTGCGGACGGTCCCGCCTCGTGGGAGCCGAACGACAAGGTCCTCATGATGGCGAGCCCAAGCTATGGCAACCCGCCGTCATTCTTCTTTGAATGGGATGGCAACCATCTGACTCAGGTGCCAGGACCGCCGAACGCACCCACGGATGGATCCTTCTTCGGCAACATGCTCGTATTGCCGACTGGACAGGTCCTGTTGACGGACTTCTCAGGCGACATCGAGCTCTACAATCCCACGATTGCCCAGAAGGATCGAGAGTTCGAGCGCCACATCGCACCGGTGATCCTCGAGGCCTCCCCGCTGCTGACGCGAGGGGGTTCCTATCAGGTCTATGGAATCGGCTTCAATGGCGTGACCCAAGGAGCCGCTTACGGCGATGACGTGCAGGCGGCAACGAACTATCCGCTGGTGCGGATCACGAACTTGAAGACCTCGCACGTCTTCTACAGCCGCACGCATGATCACAGCAGCATGGCGGTGGCATCGGATGCGATCGTCTCCACGCACTTTGATGTGCCGGCCGTACAGGAGAAGGGTCTCAGCCTTCTGCAGGTCGTCGCAAACGGCATCGCCTCGGAACCGGTGCTGGTCATCGTCTTTTAGTGTTCGATGCAGGTCGGCGCGGCTGTGCCGCGCCGACCTGCACGTTCTTTTCGGTTTACAAGGCCCCCGGTGCGCTGATGTGTCACAGCCAGCGCCCCGGCCGGCCTGCTCGCCCGGGGACCGGACCCGCTCTGATTTCCCGGCCTCCGATTGGTCATTGACAGATCAGCTCGGCTGATCTCCAGTGAAGTACACGATAACGTAGGCCTTCAGCGTGCCCGCCGGCTGCGGAAGGGCGAAGACTTCGACCTTCGAGCCAATAGCCAGCCCGTTCGCAAGCGCCGTGAGGCCGCTGGCAGTGGTGATGTCAATCGAGCTCACCGTCACGACGCCATTGGTCCGATCCACC
>Ga0070741_10001514_pt1 | contig 70252 bp, 54 predicted proteins | sample Coa_R1_4_FD_66440 | JGI IMG/M metagenome (GOLD analysis project Ga0070741, IMG submission 66440) | Surface soil microbial communities from Centralia Pennsylvania, which are recovering from an underground coalmine fire - Coalmine... | ecosystem: Environmental > Terrestrial > Soil > Unclassified ... | reverse complement strand
TTCCCAGGCGATGTAACAGATGAACCTTGTCGGTGCGCGTGACGAGCCAGCCTTGCTCGGCAAGACGAAAACAGAAATCGAAGTCGACCATATCAATGAATAGGCGCCAATCGAACCCACCAACCGACTGCCATGCCGCGATCCGAACGAGATTGCCGGACGTAATTACGGCTTCGCGGCGGTGAGGCAGCCACTCGTCTGACTTCGCAAGAAATGGTGTCTGCTTGAATGCATCCCGGTACATTGGCGCCAGCAGTGCTACACGGGAGTTTCCGATCAAGTAACGCATCTTCCTGGCCGAACCGCGCGGCAGGAAGCTGTCCTGGTCGAAAGTAAATACCCAACGGTAGCCATGCTGCTTGGCCAGCTTGATGCCGATATTCAGTGCTGCTCCGATTCCCGTGTTCTCGCCAAGCCTGACAACGTGAACGCCCGGCATTCTCCCCGCTTCTATGAAGTAGCGGAGATTTCTTCCGGAACCGGGGGTGTTGTCGATGATGAACACGGTGCTGAGTTGCTCGGCCAGGGAGCGCAAGTTCCGCAGCGCGGACTCCGCCGGATGGTAGGTCACCACCACGGCCGCAGTGTCTCGCGGCTTGTTGCGCATTATGGCCCGGCGCGCCACGCAGCTGTTAGCCCGGGTTTCGCCGGGAAGGCGGCGCGCCGGACTGTATCCATCTGTCGAGTGCTTCCAGCTCTGTCGTCTGAGCCTTGCTTAGCGGCTTCGCCTTCAAAGCCTCGTACTCCGCGTTCGCCGATGCGTTATCGCCGGCAAGTGTTTTGATTTTGATCAGATTGATACGATAGACGATGTTGTCCTTGCGCTGGACAATGGCGTCTTGCAGCGCGGCGGAGGCAGTCCGATAGTCCCCCAATTCGTTCGCGCAGAAGGTTGCATATTCCGCCAGGAGCTCGGCGGTTGGATTGGAATGGCTCAATGCGGCCAGGAATGACTCCAGTAGCGGGGGTGTTTGCCGCTCACAACCGCCGTCGTACTGGCATTGCGACACCGACCGCAGTGCGGAAATGTCTTCCGCGGAGGGTGGCGAGCGTTTCAGCTTCGCAATGAGGCCGTTCCACCAGGCCGCTTTGACTGGCTGATGCATGTGCCCTGCGAGGACGATCAGTCCTGCAAAGGGGGCCGCCCCCGAACTCGGCAGGCCGGCTGCCTGTTCGAACGCCTGCATAGCCGGGGCAACCAGTTTTGAGTCAGTCCGGTATCCAGAGGCCACTACCAGCGTACGCCCCAGTTCATAGTTGGCTCGTGGAGAGAATGGATGCTCTGCGGCTTCGGCAAAGGCAAAGCGGATAGGATTGCTCCATTCCAGTGCCCGCATGGCGGTGACTGCGCAGAAGACGGCGATGCCAATCGCGGATATGATCCACCGCAGATTTTGCAGGTGCGCTGGGAGCGATAGCAGCAGCGCAGCAGCGGCGAGCAGCAGGCCGATCGATGCGAAATAGTTGCGATGCTCAAACACCAGTTCCAGAGGAATGAACGTTGCTGTCAGGAGGTGGGCGGCAAAGTACCAGCTGATTCCCAAGGCGAAAAGCGGCAATCTGTGGTTGAGTGCGGTGGCAAGGCCGATCATCGCCGCGATCAACAGCGCACTCAGCAGGGTGGAGACTGGGGACAGCCAGCTTCGAGATACAATGATGTCGTCGTGATAAAAGCCGAGCCGCTCCGGATGCGGTAACAGGGTGGAGTAGGCGTAGCCGATCAGGACCCGCAGTTCGGTCAGCAAGCGCTGCTCCAGAGTGAAGGATCGAGCGGCATATGCGCCGGAACTCAGGGTGCGCGGCAGGAGCCACCCGAGGCCCACCAGGGCGGGCAGGAATAAGGTAATCGCATATAAGCCCCACAGCTGCCGGCTTCCCTTAAGATCTGTAGCTTTGAAGCGCAGCACCGTGACTTCGACTAAGAACGCGTACAGTGGTAGCAGTGCCGCTGACTCCTTGCAAAGCAAGCCCAGGCCGCTTCCAAGCACGATGCCTGCATATGCGTGAAAAATGCCTGGACGTCCATGCAGCATGTGGATACGTCCCCGCAGGTATAACCAGAGGCCGAGGAGTACGAAAGTCTGAGCCAGGGCTTCCATGCGCTGCACCACGTAGAGCACGCTGCTCAGATTGATAGGATTAAAGAGCCATGCCGCGGTGACGGCCAGTGCCGTCCAGCGGGCTATGGGGACTGCAAGGCCGCAGCCCGGCAGGCTCAGCAGAGTGATGAGGACCGCCCACAGCAGCGCGCCATTCACCACATGAATGAACAGATTTGTGAGCTTCATCGGCCACGGATCGAGGCCGGTAAAATAAGTATTGGCGGCGAAGCTCAGCATCGCCAATGGCCGGCGCAGGTCGGGGGACGGAGATGAGAGGGCCGCTTCCCTCCATTCGCCCGGGGCCAGGCTGTGCACCTGCACCTCGGGATTGTTGACGATGTTGGCGTAGTCATCGAAGAGATAGCCGCCCCGCAATCCGGGCCAGTAGATGCCAATAGTCAAGATCAAGCCCAGAATCAGCAAGAGCCGGTCGGCTCGCCGAGAGTTCAAGAGTGCACCCGTATCGGATAAGGGCGTTCTTGCGCATCCTCGCGAAGCTGGGTTTCCATATGCGCCAGTTCAGAACGCCAGTAGCCCGTTCGCTCGAGCAGCCATAAGTGCAGAGAAGGCATATCGTGGACCGATATTGTCCCCTGCTTAAACGAGCGAAAGTATTGCAGGTGTTGCAGCCCTTGAATCGGATAGCCCGCGTTGCCGAGAGCGGCGGCCTGAATCAAGGCATTGCTTGGCGTAGGCCAGATCAGCAAGCCGGCGTCGAAGTCCCGCAGGGCCTGTTCGCCGTTTCCTTGCGCGAGGCTGAGCCTGCCTTGGAGTTGCCGCAGGATTGCCCTGTCTGGGGCATTGTCGGAAAAATGTAAGTTTGAGGTCATGACCCGGACCAATCCCTCGATCTCGGGAAGCGCCAATCCGCGACAGGAGTTCACACGGGCCTTGTCAATCGCGCTGATCAGCCAGTTATAGACCAGAGTGGTATCCCCATGATTGCGGGCCAGAGCGTACTGCGCCGCCTGGTAGGCGGCCGGACTGACCTCGCCGCGTGCACAGTCGGCCGCTATCCAGTTCAGTGCAAGTTGTACTTCCTCCGGCGCTTTGCTGGTTTGGATCCGTAGGCGGCTCGATGCCAGGTCAGGTCGGCCGTGGGCCATTTCGAAAGCCGCCGCGTTGGCTTGAGCCCGTGGCGATTGCGGATCGACCCTGGCAAGCAGAAGCGCCTGCTCATAGGGTTTGCCCCATACTAGGCAGCGGGCATGGCATAGGAGCGCAAGGAGCAGTGGCAGGGCAACGGCAAGCGTTTGACGCAAGACTTTTAGCGAGCCTGGTCCTGTTAACCACAGAGCCAGGGGCCAGAACATCAGCAGTGATGGCAGGTAGTTGCGGTGCTCGAAGTAAAGTTCCAAAGGGATGATTGAGCTTTCGAGCAAGTGGCCCGCGAAATAGAACAGGATGGCAAGCGACACCGCAGGCTGGCTCCGCCGGCTTTTCAAGCCCAGCGCAAATAGTAGCGAGATGCCCAGCACACATGGCAGGGTGGACCAGGGCTGAAGCCAGCTGGTTGAAGGGGGGAAGCCGTCGTTGAATACACTGGCGCCGCTTGCCTGTGGAACCCACAGCAGGCTCAGGTAGTCAACGAGTGCTCGTGGTTCGCTCAACAACCTCTGAGCTGAAGTCCAGGGGCGCGGGTAGACATTCTGTCCGGAAAGCGCTTCCGGGAGTTTGCTCGCCAGCCAAGCCACCAAGAGGATGCTGGGCAGGCCCAATAAGATGAAGCGGGCCCGGCGAAGGCTTGGAAGCGCTGTTAGGTTCTCTGTGCCGATACTGCCGGAATCAGGGATCGTCCAGCCGATGACCAACAGCAGCAGCGGCAACAGCACGCCATTGGCCTTGCAGAGCGCGGACAAAAGCGTACAGCCCCAGGCCCCTGCTAGAAGGAATGCCCGGGCGTGGCGCTGGTTGCGCGCTGCCCGCCGTGTGCCTTCGATCCAGCACAATATTCCCAACAGGGTGAACGTGGCAGGAAGCATGGCCTCGCGCTGTACCACGTATAGCGTGGTGGAGACCAAGAGAGGATGGAGTAGCCACAAGCAACCGCCCAGAACCGCGGCTAACCGGGCGCGCGGCTGCGGCAGATTCAAGCGCAGGCCCAGTTGCAGCAGAACTTGAATCAGCAATGTGCCGTTAAGCAGATGAAGCAGGATGTTCGTGCGTTTGAACGGCCCCGGATCTGCTGGCCAATCCCGGGCGTCGAGCAGAAAGCTCAGGAGAGACAGCGGCCTGCCGGTGGGATCGGCATTGCCGGACGTTACATACAGGGCGAGGGTTTTTAGATTGTCAACCCGTCCATACGTTCCGAGTTGATTCAGGTTGTTGAAGTCATCGAACAGGAAGCCGCCGGAAAGGCCGGGCGAATAGGCCCACCAGGCTGCCAGTAACGCTGCTGCCAACAAGACATAAAAAATTAGCCGCGGTGGATGTCTTGAAAACAGCGGGTTGCCCCCGGCTGAGGCTGGCCGAGATGGGTTAGTGCCTGCACACCTGCGGTCTATATTTATCCGGCACAGTTGTTCTGTTCTTGCATTCCCAGGTGATTGAGCCTTGACCGGAAGTGTAGATTGCGGAAAAAACCAGGATCGCCCCATCCAACTGCGGATCTGCGGATTGTGCTCCGCCATGTTTGAACGTTGCCGTAATGATGCCGGGCACAACATTGACTGAAGAGACGTAAATTCCGGAAATCGATGTTGCCAGCGGTAATCCAACGCTGGTGTTGCTCGACGGCGCCCTGCCGGTCGTATTATAGAACTCCCCAACAGCGGACTTGACCCCATCAACCAGCTGGGAGCCCTCAGCCACTTGGGTGCGCAATGTGTAGTCCTTGTACGCGGGGACGGCGATTGCGGCCAGGATGCCGATGATCGCCACGACGATCATCAGTTCGATCAGAGTAAATCCCTGCTGCTTTCCTTTCATCTGGCTCCCCAGTGTCCACGATTCGTGCCGGCCCAGCCCTTCCTCATTGCCCGCATTCAGCGCCGGTCAGCGGCAAGGAGCTGTGCTGCCCCACTGCACATCCTCTTGCCTGCACTCCCTAAAAGAAGGGCCGCGCATGGCGGCCCTTCGTTCCCAACTTTGAAGGCCGGGATAAACCCAGCGATTCATCAATCGCGGCAAACCTGCGGACGGTACTTGTTGGCAACGGTGGTGTTTGCGGACCCCTTGCAATTCCAGGAGATGGAACCGGCATGCGTGATGGCGGAATACACCAACTGGGACGACTTGATGTTCGCGTTCGAATCGACTTGGTTGTAGGACACCTTGATCTTGCCGCCCGAGGCATCAACCGACGATACGTACTTGCCAACGATCGAAGTGGAAAGGGCAAGGCCAGCGCTCGTGTTGGTGCTCGGCAGGTTGTTGGTCTGGTTGTAGAACTCGCCCACGGCGGTCTTGCTGCCGTCAGCCAGGGACGCACCTTCGGACACCTGGGTGCGGACCACGTAATCCTGATAGGCGGGGATGGCGATGGCCGCCAGAATGCCGATGATCGCCACCACGATCATCAGTTCGATCAGGGTAAAGCCCTGTTGCATCGTCTTCATGTTTCACTCCGTTAACGGTTGATTAAAAGTTCTTACGCGGCCGTCGCCGCAAACGATTCCAGTGCAGGCATCGTGCCGAATATTTTTCGCATGAAAAATAATAGGTTACAAAAAATATCGTGCATGTGGCAACGCCGTTTTGGGCGGCAAGTTGACAAAATTTGTCAGTGGCAGGCCGCGGCGGCGCTGTACGAATGTGCGGCATTGATGCGGCATCGGATTCACCCGGCTGTGCAGGCTTCACCGGATCACGCCGGATGACCTCATCCCGGTGGTGAGCGGTCGATACCCAAGTCGATCAACAGGCCGTAGGTGTCCTGGCGAGTCTCGTCGCCGGCGGCCGCCCGGAGCAGGCTTTTGCCGCGTCCATTCAGCTGCTTCAAGGGATAGAACGGCTCGGGGAATGAAGGACTGACCAGCGCCATCGCATAGATGTAGCGGCAGCCGACGGCATGATCGAAGGCGCCGTCATCGACATTCACGGGCGGCGCCATGTAACTGGCCCGTCCCGTATAGAGAGTCACTACCGCAGGCTTGATCGAGAACAGGCAGGCCCCAGGCGGCACAAGGTCTGCGACCTCGTGCAGCGCGCTGAGGTTGACGGCGACAAGTAGGGCTGCGCGGGAGCGCAGAGGACCGTCTCCATACCATTCCGGCGTGTGCTTGACCAATTCGTAGCCGTCCGGTGCCGGAACGAAGTAACGCTGCACCGTCAGCGCCAGCGACGGAGCTATGGTGACGCCCAGGATGGCGATGAACGCCACTGGCTGGAGCCGCCGCGCTGCTCCGCCGAGCGCCCCAACAAGGGCCTGCAGGAGTAGTCCCCCCTGCGCGAGCAGCACCGGGACCAGCACGTATTCCAGTCGCCCCGCCTCGGCCGGGAACGGCCAGATCAGAAGGAGCGGCAGGTAGAGCGCGACGTATAGCGCATCGAAGCGCCGCTGCAGCAATCGCCCCAGCCAGCCAGCCAGGCAGATCACCCCAATCAGAAGGGCCACCGGGCTCAACAGTGAGGAAAGGTTTGCGGCTCCGGTCCAACCACGGACCCAAGCTTCCACCAGACGCTGCGATTCTGCCGCGAACTGCTGATACAGCGCGCCGAAGGAGTGCTGCGCGTAGCGGTCACTGAACTGCGCCAGATAGCTGCTGAACCCCGATTGTGAATGGCCGGCCGCGGCCCACAGCCCAAAAGGCAGTGCGGCAACCATCCCCAACCATGGCCAGTGTCGCGGACGCAGAATCAGGAGGTGGATTGCGAAAGCAGCGAGCAACGGGAGCGCCGCCGCTCGTGTCAGCGTAGCGAGGGCGACTGCGATGGCGGCGAGCCAAGGCAGGCGTGAATGCCCCCCGGGAATGGATTCCACGCGGCGCTGGAGCAACAGCGCGGCCATGCCGAGGCATAGATACAGGTTTTCAGTCCAGATATTCAGCGCCAGAAGGTAGGTGCCTGGCATCAGCGCAAACATCCCGGTTAGCCAAAGGCCGATGTCCCAAGCCAGACCCTCGTGGCGAAGCCATAAAAACAGCATCGGCAACGTAGCCAGCAGACAAGCCACGGCGATCAGGTGTCCTGCCAGCATGCTGCCGCCACTCCATGCAATGAGCATGGGAAACAACGGTGGATAGGCTGAACTGCGTACGGCGTTTGTGATCACTGCCGAGGCCGGATGAAACGGTGAAAAATGACGCGCCATCAACATATACATGGCGCTGTCCCCACCCAGCTCTGTCAGGTCGTCAACCCAGCCCCATACCAGGTAAGCCAGACACAAGATTGCAAAGCCGGCCAGGGCGAATATCCGACCACGAACGCTCATGGGCGGCGGAGGCGGCGGTCTTGCCAGAGATGCAGACCCGCGCACAGCAGAAAGATTATTGCCTGTGCTCAATCCGTCAGCCAGTACTTGACGATGCAATAGATCGCGCGGAAGCCGTCGCGCCAGTTGATCTTCTTTCCTTCGGCATAGGTGCGGCCGTAGTACGAAATGCCGACCTCGTAGATGCGGATGCCGGGGATCTTGGCGACCTTGGCCGTCACCTCCGGCTCGAACCCAAACCGCTGTTCACGCAACGTGAGCCCCTTCAGGATCGGCGCCCGGAACAGCTTGTAGCAGGTCTCCATGTCGGTCAGGTTGATGTTGGTGAACATATTGCTCAGCACGGTGAGCACCCGATTGCCGACCGAATGCCAGTAGTACAGCACCCGGTGCGACTCGCCCCCGATGAAGCGGCTGCCGTAGACCACATCGGCCTTGTCCTCGAGCACCGGCTTGAGCAGCTTGGAAAACTCGCGCGGGTCGTACTCCAGGTCCGCGTCCTGGACGATGATGAAGTCGCCGGTGGCATGAGCAAAGCCGGCGTGCAGGGCGGCGCCCTTGCCACGGTTTTCCGGCTGCAGCACCAACTGGTGGATCAGCGGCCGCAACTCGCCCTGCAGCAGGTCGCGCGTCCCGTCGCTGGAACAGTCGTCCACCACGATGACTTCCAGCGCCAGCCCGGGCTCCGAGGCATGGATCGCCCGCAGCACTTTTTCGATGGTGCGCAACTCGTTGTAGCATGGCACCACAACCGACAAAACCCTGGTTTCTTCCACGAATCCACCCCGACAGGAAAAAGCCGCGGCCCGCTCCGGGTTGCGGACCCCATGATTCCCGAAAATCCCCAAAAAGCGATCCGCGTGGCGATCAGCACGGCCCTGTTATGCGCATTCCTGGCGCTGCTGTGGGCGACCTATGGAAACGGCATGCGCGGCCTGATGGAACGCGCCGCGACATTCTATGCGTTCGCCACCGCGCATGCATGGCTGCTGATCGGGCTTTACCTGCTGCGCCTGCCCCTGCTGCTCCCGGCCAGCCTGGTGATCGTGCTGACCGGTATGATCTGCGGCCCGGTGGTCGGGGAACTGGTCACGGTCGCCGGCCTGACCCTGGGCGGCGGCATCGAGTTCCTGCTGGTCAGGGCATCCACCGGAACTCTGACCGCCCGCTGGGATCATGCCCCGCTGCTGAGCCGGTGGCGCGAGCGGATCAACCGCAGGCCCTTTCACAGCATCCTGTTGATGCGCCTGTGCTTCATCCCCTTCGATCCGGTCAATTTCATCTCTGCGCTGGCCCGGGCGCCGCTGCGCCCGTTCCTGCTGGCGACCGCGGTCGGCGTCGCGCCGACCTCGCTGCCGATGGTGCTGTCGGGCGCTTCGATCGACTTCCAGTCCTGGATGGCAAGCGGCCGCATCTGGCCCGGCTTCTCGGCGATTCACTGGCCCTATGTGGTCGGTTCCGTGCTCACCTCGGTTCTGATCGCGGTCCATGCCCGGGTGAGCCGACGCCGGCAAGAGGGGTTGACGCAATCGTAGCCGCAGTAACTTGGCCTATTCCAGGCGCGCCAGCACCGTGGTCATACCGGAAGTGCCGGGAAACGGATCCGGCCGGGCCTGGATTTCCAACAGCCGAGTCGAGCTAGGCAGGCGTTGCAGTGGATGCAATGGTACCGGGAAGTGTCCATCGGCAGCGCTATACATAAACGCGTAGCGACAACCGTGCCGGTGCAGTTCGCGGCTGAAGTCCGGCTCGGGGGTGGAATTAAGCGGTGGGAACATGCTTCTTCTGCCCGTGAAGTAGGTCACGATCACCGGCCGCACCGCGAACACGCACTGGTCGGGCGGTACCCATCCGGGCAGACGTTGCAAGGCCTGGGCCACAGTCATCTGCGAATTGACGCCGTGCACCGCGGCCGCGAGATCTTCGGTGTACCAAGCTTCAAGACCTCGCGCCTCGGCATAGCCACTTTTATACGGGGCCATATAGCGCCCGGCCGCGAGGGTGATCGCTGGCAGGGCTTGCCCCAGGGTCGCCAACCAGATAGTGCACAACATTGCCGGCAGCCACTGCTGAACACGCAAGACCGTGTCCAACTTCCGCGCAACCAGAACCACTTGCACCAGCATGACCGGCAGTACGCTCCAGACCAGGCGGCTCGTCACCTCTGGGTAGGGCCAAAGCAGCACAGCGGCAAAGTAGGCGGCCAAATAAATCCCGTCGGCCTTCAGATGGATGAGCCGCCACCCGGCGGCGGCGAGGCATGCCAAGACCAGGAGGCTGGAGACGGCGTGCGGCAGGTAAGCGCTGGAGAAGACCTCATCCAGGGCTGTGCTCAAGGCCGGGATCTGCCGGCTCAGTTGCATCTTCAACGCAGCGAGCCCCTGGTTGCCATAGACGGCAAGCAGGGCGTCAGTGTAACCCCGATCGGCACGGTGCAACCCATGCCAGATCAAGAAAGGCAGCAGCGACAGCAGGAGAGAGCCCAGGGCATTCCAGCGCATGCGTCGGAAGGCAGCAACCGCCATCGGGACATAAAGGGCGAGACCTACTGTCCGGGTCAAGGCTGCGGCAGCAATTGCCAACGCGGCGCCGACTAGGAGACGGGGGGCGTCGCCATCTCCATCGTGGAGTGCCAGCAAGGCCAGGCCCATCATGCTGAACATGAGATAGGAATATTCCGAATGTACCAGCAGACCCATGATCCAGCTTGCGCGCAAGCTGGCGATCAAGAGCACCAGCAGAGCCCCCGCTGCGGGCGGGATGCCTTCGTAGAGCAGCCAGTTATAGACGACGAGCAGGGCTCCCAGAAAACAGGCGCTGGTCAGCGCATGGGCCACACGCAGGTCCAGCGCCCCGCCACCCCAGGCCAGCAGTAACGGATACATCGGCGGGAAGCGGCTTAGTGCGGCGGTCTGTGCATTCGCCGTAGTCTCTTTGCCATATGGAGAAAAGTGGCGCGCCATGACCAGGTAGTCCGTAGCATCGCTACCGAGTTCGCCGAGCTGATCCGTCCAGGTCCACAACCCGTACAGCGGCACCAGGAGGAGCAGGACAGTCAGCATTGGCCACTGCTGACGCCAGCCTGCGTCATGGGGGAGGGCGCTGGTGGAGGTCGCCATGTGCCCGGTCCGGTCCTTTGCTCCCACTGCGACCTGCGCCGGTTCAAGCCCTGACGATGTTCGCCCGCGGGGTGCGGTACCGCCCGCGCGTGTCGATGACCAGCCGCGCCTGTTCTGCGATCACCGCGTAATCGAAGGCGTCATGGTCAGCCGCCAGGATCACCGCGTCTGACGCGGCCAGATGCTGCGGGCTCAGGTCGACGCTGCTCAGCCCGATATGTCCGCGCCGCAGCGGCGGGATCACTGGAATATGCGGGTCGCTGTAGCTCACCTCGGCACCGAGCTGCTGGAAGCGTTCCACCAGTTCCAACGCCGGCGACTCGCGCAGGTCGTCGACGTTCTTCTTGTAGGCGATGCCCAGGATCAGGATCCGCGCCCCTCGTGCCGCCTTGCCTTGCCCGTTCAACGCGTCAATGGTCTTGCGCACCACGTAGTCCGGCATGGCGTGGTTGATCTCGCCGGCTAACTCGATGAAGCGGGTGTGCACGCCGTATTCGCGCGCCTTCCACGTCAGGTAAAAGGGGTCGATCGGAATGCAGTGTCCGCCCAGGCCCGGCCCGGGGTAGTAGGGCACGAAGCCGAACGGCTTGGTCGCCGCGGCGTCGATCACCTCGAAGATGTCGATGCCCATGCGGTCCGCCACCAGCTTCAGCTCATTGACCAGGCCGATGTTGACGGCCCGGTGGATGTTCTCCAGCAGCTTGGCCAGTTCCGCCACCCGGGTCGAGCTGACGGGCACCACCCGGTCCACCGCCGCCGCGTACAGTGCCTCGCCAACAGCGCGGCAGTCCGGCGTGCTGCCACCCACCAGCTTCGGGATATTGCGGGTGTCGTACTTCGCATTGCCGGGGTCCTGCCGCTCTGGCGAGTAGACCAGGAACAGGTCTTCGCCCACCCTCAAGCCGGAGCTTTCCAGCACCGGCCGCAGTTCCTCCTCAGTGGTGCCGGGGTAGGTGGTGCTCTCCAGCGACACCAGCTGGCCGGGCCGCAGATGCCGGCTCAGCTCGCGCGCCGTGTCCAGCACGTAGCTCAAGTCCGGTTCGCGGTGGCGGTTCAGGGGGGTGGGGACACAGATGATCAGCGCGTCGGCCTCGCGCGCCCGTGTGAAGTCGGTGCTGGCGGTGAAGCCGGCGGCCGCCGCTGCGGCGATCGCTTCGCCGGAGATGTAGTTGATGTAACTCAGCCCGGCCGCCAGCTTGCGCGGCTTCTCCGGGTCGATGTCGAAGCCGATCACGCGCAGGCCGGCCTCGGCGAAGCGCAGCGCCAGCGGCAGGCCGACATAGCCCAGGCCGACCACGCCGACCACGGCGCGGCGCGAACGGAAGGCTTCCAGGAGCTTCTGGGCGTGCTGATTCATGCGCTTGCAGGTGTTGTCCGGTAGGTGGGGCGGCAGGCGGCGGACGGGCAAGACACCCCCGTGGTTGCTACAATCCGCGCTCCTCGAGCCCGCTTTTCTCAGTAATTCCCTCATCATGCAGCAAGACTATTCGCCGCGCCACGTCGAGACCGGGGCGCAGGCCTACTGGAGCGAACACCAGGTTTTCCGCGCCGTCGAGGACGCCGCGCGGGAGAAATTCTATTGCCTGTCGATGTTCCCCTACCCCAGCGGGCGGCTGCACATGGGGCATGTGCGCAACTACACCATCGGCGACGTGGTCGCGCGCTACCAGCGCATGCGCGGCAAGAACGTGCTGCAGCCGATCGGCTTCGACGCCTTCGGCCTGCCGGCGGAGAACGCGGCGATCAAGAACGGCGTGCCGCCGGCGGCCTGGACCTATTCCAACATCGACTACATGTGCGGCCAGCTGCGCCAGCTCGGCTTCGCCTACGACTGGGAGCGCAAGCTCGCCACCTGCGAGCCCTCCTACTACCGCTGGCAGCAATGGTTCTTCGTGCAGCTGTTCAACAAGGGCCTGATCTACCGCAAGAACTCGGTGGTGAACTGGGATCCGGTCGACCAGACCGTGCTGGCCAACGAGCAGGTCATCGACGGCCGCGGCTGGCGCTCCGGCGCCGTCGTCGAGCAGCGCGAGATCCCGCAGTGGTTCATCAAGATCACCGCCTACGCCGACGAGCTGCTCGACGAGCTCAAGACCATGGAGCACTGGCCCGAGGCCGTGCGCACCATGCAGGCCAACTGGATCGGCCGCAGCGAGGGCCTGGAGATCGACTTCAGGCTGGCCGCGCCGGTGGCCGGGGCGGACCACCTGACGGTCTTCACCACCCGTCCGGATACTCTGTTCGGCGTCACCTACCTCGCCGTGGCCGCGCAGCACCCGCTGGCGCTGGACGCGGCCGCGCGCGATCCCAAGGTCGCCGCCTTCGTCGAAGAGGCGAAGAAGGGCGACGTCACCGAGGCCACGCTGGAGACGATGGAGAAGAAGGGCGTGCCCCTGGGCATCGCGGTGATCCATCCGCTGACCGGCGAGCCGGTGCCGGTGTGGGCCGCCAACTTCGTGCTGATGGGCTACGGCAGCGGCGCGGTGATGGCGGTGCCCGGCCACGACCAGCGCGACTGGGAGTTCGCCCGGGCCTATGGCCTGCCGATCAAGGTCGTCATCGGCGCCGCCCGGGGCGAGCCCGCCGACGTCGCCGAGGCCGCGTACGAGGAGCATGGCTGGACCCTCAACTCCGGCGCCTTCGACGGGCTGGAATTCAAGGCCGCCTTCGACGCCATCGCCGGCGAGCTGGAATCTCTCAAGCAAGGCCGCCGCCGCGTCAACTACCGCCTGCGCGACTGGGGCGTTTCGCGCCAGCGCTACTGGGGCTGCCCCATCCCCATCATCTACTGCCAGTCCTGCGACGCCGTGCCGGTGCCGGAGGACCAGCTGCCGGTGCTGCTGCCGGAGGACCTGGTGCCGGACGGCCGCGGCAACCCGCTGCTGAAGCTTCCGGGGTTCGTCGACTGCGCCTGTCCCCGGTGCGGCAAGCCGGCGCGGCGCGAGACCGACACCTGCGACACCTTCGTCGACTCGTCCTGGTATTTCGCGCGTTTCGCCAGCGCCAACCAGGACCGGGCCATGCTCGACGAGCGCGCCGACTACTGGATGGCGGTGGACCAGTACATCGGCGGCATCGAGCACGCCATCCTGCACCTGCTCTACGCCCGCTTCTTCCAGAAGGCGATGCGCGACCTCGGCCTGTCCAAGGTCGGCGAGCCGTTCAAGCGCCTGCTGACCCAGGGCATGGTGCTGGCCGAGGCCTACTACAAGGACAGCCCGGGCGGCGGCCGCGAGTGGATCGCGCCCAAGGACGTAACGGTGGAGCGCGACGCCAGGGGCGCCGTGCTGCGCGCGGTGCACAAGGCGAGCGGCGAGGCGCTGGTGGCCGATGGCCTCGGCACCATGTCCAAGTCCAAGAACAACGGCGTCGACCCGCAGGAGATCATCGACTCCCACGGCGCCGACGCGGTGCGCCTGTTCATGATGTTCACGGCGCCGCCGGAGCAGACGCTGGAATGGAGCGACGCCGGCATCGACGGCGCCGCCCGCTTCCTGCGCCGCCTGTGGAAGCTGGTCTACGAGCATGTCCAGCACGGCCCGGCCCCGGCCCTCGACACCGCCGCGCTGAGCGCGGCGCAGAAGGACCTGCGGCGCAAGCTGCACGATTCCCTGGCCAAGATCGGCGACGACTTCGACCGCCGCTTCAATTTCAACACCGCCATCGCCGCCTGCATGGAGCTGGTCAACGCCCTGTCGCGTTTCGAGGACGGCGGCGCCAACGGCCGCGCCATCGCCCAGGAAGTGCTGGAAGCGCTGGTGCGGGTGCTGTCGCCGATTGTGCCCCACATCGCCCACGAGCTGTGGTTCGCGTTGGGCGGCAAGACGCCGGTGATCGATGCGCCCTGGCCGCAGCCGGACCCGGCCGCCCGCGTCGCCGACGAGGTGCTGATGGTGGTGCAGGTCAACGGCAAGAAGCGCGGCGAGGTCAAGGTCGCGGCGGGCGCCTCGAAGGAGGCGATCGTCGCCGCCGCCCTGGCCGACGAGCAGGTGCAGAAGTACCTGGAAGGCAAAGCGCCGAAAAAGACCATCGTCGTGCCCGCCAAGCTGGTAAATTTCGTGGTGTGAGCATGACTGCCGCCCGCCGCCAACCGTTGCTGTCCTCCGGCCTGCGCCTCGGCGCCGCGCTGCTGGCCGGTCTGCTCGGCGGCTGCGGCTTCCACCTGGTGGGCGACCGCCCGGTGCCGCCGGCGTTGAACTCGGTCTACATCGACATGGTGCAGCCCTACCGTGTCGGCACGCCGCCGCTGGAGACGGCGCTGCAGTCGAAGATCACGGCGCGCGGCGGCCAGGTCAAATCGCATATCGGCGACGCCAGCTCCGTGCTGCGCCTGAGCAATCTCAGCGAGACCCGCGAAGTGCTTTCGGTCGGCCCGGACGGCAAGGCCAACGAATACCGCCTCGTCACCCAGGTCACCTACGAGCTGCACAGCGGCAGCCAGGCCCTGATCGCGCCGGAGCAGCAGGGCATCTCCCGCTCCTACAGCTTCAGCCTCGACGAGATCCTCGGCAAGGAAGCCGAGGAGGCGCGCCTGCGCAGCTACATGCAGGACGAGCTCGCCACCCTGATCCTGCTGCGCATCGACGCGGCCTTGCGCAAGACGCTGCCGCCGGTGCCGGCGCCCGAGTCGCCGCCGCCCCAGGCCCAGCCGGAGCCGCCGGTGACTCCGGAGGTCGTGCCCGCCGCCGCACCGCCGACCGCCGGCTCCTGATTCAGCGCTGTACCCGCCGCGGAACGGATTCCGCGGCGTTGCCGTCCCCCCAGAACAAGAGGAAAGCCGATGAATGCATGGAAGCATGCGGCCCTGGCCGCGATCCTGACCCCCGCGGCCGTCCTGGCCGACGATCCCACCAGCCCGCCCACGCCCTGGAGCGGCGACCTCTCGGCCGGCTACATCCGCACCACCGGCAACACCAACAGCACCGCCTTCAATGCCAAGGGCGATCTCGACTGGAAATCCGCCCCCTGGGAAAACCAGCTCAAGGCCCAGGCCGCCTACGGCAGCAGCAAGGGCGAATCCACTTCCGAAAGCTACCTGTTCGGCGACAAGCTGAGCCTGGATTTGAGCCCGGAGGACTACGTCTTCGCCAGCATCGACTATCTGAACGACCGCTTCGCCGGCGTGGTTTCGCGCTGGTCCGAGGACGTGGGCTACGGCCGCCACCTCATCAAGACCGAACGCCAGACCCTGGACGCCGACATCGGCGGCGGCGCCAGCCAGTCGCGCGACGCCGGCGCCACCGATTACTCCAGCCAGGTGATCGGCGTCTTCAACCTGGCCTACCTGTTCAAGATCAGCCCCAGCGCGCAGTTCAAGCAGACCCTGCATATCGAGGGCGGCCCGGACAACACCTTCATCAACCCGGTGGCCGAGCTCAAGTTCAACGTCATCGGCAGCGTCTTCGCCACCCTGGCCTACGACTGGCGCCACAACACCTCGGTGCCGGCCGGCAATGTCCACACCGACACCATCACCACCATCAACTTCGGCTACGCTTTCGGCAAGAAGCCCACTTGAGCCTGCAATGAGCCGCACCGTGACCGAGCCCTATTACCAGCATCACGTCTTCTTCTGCTGCAACCAGCGCGACGGCGGCCGCACCTGCTGCAACGACAAGGGTGCCACCGCGCTGCGCGATTACTGCAAGAGCCGGGTGAAAAAGCTCGGCCTGGCCGGCCAGGGCCGGGTGCGGGTCAACATGGCCGGCTGCCTCGACCGCTGCGAGGAAGGGCCGACCATCGTGATCTATCCGGAAGGGGTGTGGTACCGCTACCAGAGCCAGGCCGACATCGACGAAATCGTCGACAGCCACCTGGTCAACGGGCGCGTGGTGGAGCGTCTGCGGATCTGAGCTGCGCCACCCGGGTCGAGGCGGGCACGGCCGCCGCGGTCTTTTCCGGCGCCGCCGCCGGCCTGGCGGTCTCGACCTGGTCTTGGGTCAGCCAGGACAGCATGTCGTAGTAATTGCGCACGTTGCCGACGAAGCCCACCGCCTCGCGGCCCCGCGCATAACCGTAGCGGGTCTTCTTGAACCAGCGCTCGCGGCTGAGCAGGGGCAGGGCGTTGCGCACGTCCAGCCAGCGGTTCGGGTCGCCGCCCAGCTCCGCCGCCAGCGTCCGCGCATCCAGCAAGTGGCCGATGCCCTGGTTGTACGCCGCCAGCGCCATCCAGGTGCGGTCCGGCTCGCTCACCTGCGGCGGCAGCTGGGCCAGGATCTGCTGGAAGTAGCGCGCGCCGCCACGGATGCTCTGCGCCGCATTGTCGCGGTCCACTTCCAGCAGCATCGCCGTGTCGTTGGTCAGCATCATCAGGCCGCGCACGCCGGTGGGGCTGACCGCCGCCGGGTCCCAGTGCGACTCCTGGTAGCCGATCGCCGCGATCACCCGCCAGTCCACGCCGTAGCGCCTGGCCGCCTCCTCGAACCAGGCGCGGTAACGCGGCAGGCGCGCCTGCACGTCGGCGGTGAAGCGCACCACGCCCAGGTAATCGGTCTCGTTGATGTGGCCGAAGTAGCGGTCGCGCAGCCGCGCCAGCTCGCCTTCGCCCATCTGGCGCAGGTAGTCCTGCACCGCCTTGTACAGCGAGTCGTCCTCGCCCAGCGGCAGCGCCCAGGCCAGGTCCTGCTGGTCCGACAGGGGGAAGGCCACGCGCAGGTTCGGGTAGTAGCGCTGGTTGATCGCCACCAGGTCCGAGTTCGCCACGGTGTAGTCCAGGTTGCCCTTGGAAACCTGGTACAGCAGGTCGTCGACGTCGTTGTCCGGCTCCGCCCGGCTCCATTTCAGATCCGGGTAGCGCGCCCTGGCCGCCGCCAGCATCTCCTCGCCGCTGCTGCCCGGGATGACCGCCAGCTCGCCGTCGACGTCGCCCAGGTCCTGCGGCGCCGGCGTGCCGCCGCGGTAGACCAGCTGCACCACCACCTGCTGCAGCGGGCGGCTGAAGCGCACCCGCGCCTGCCGCGCCGGCGTGATGTTGATGCTCGCCGCCGCCAGGTCCGCCTTGCCGGCCGCCACCGCGTCCACCGTCTCCGGCGTGGTGTCGAAGAATTTCAGGTCCAGCTCCACCTTCAGCTTCTTCGCCAGCCCCTGCAGCACGTCGCACTCGAAGCCGGTCAGGCCCTGCGGCCCGTCGTAGCAGGTGGTGGGACTGTTGGTCGTGGCCACCACCAGCCGGCCCAGCAGCTGCGCCTTTTGCAGCGCGTCGAGCTTGGGCGAGCAGGTGGACAGCGGGAGCAGGCTGAACAGCAGCAGCCACCGCGGCACGGTCCTGACGTGGTACATCAAAACGTTCATCGGATCGCGGGAGTCTTCTTGTCCTGGCGGCGGCTCTTGGCGGCCCGGATGCCGTCATTGGACCGCATTTTCCCGATTCCATTCCCGGGTGGCCGCTCCGCTGGTCTGTCTGTCCGGCCAATGGTCAAAAATTCATGTGCCGAATCAAGGTCGAAGCTGTTAGAATGCCGCTCCGGAGCCCACTTTGACGGTGTTCGGCCCCGGTGCGGCAGGCCTCGTGCGGGCCCCGACCGCCAAGCAGCAAGCCCGGAGAGGTACCGAAGCGGTCATAACGGCGCCGACTCGAAATCGGATGGGGGCCGAAAAGCCCCACAAGGGTTCGAATCCCTTCCTCTCCGCCATCTTCTTGTTGTTTCAGCAAAACGACCACTCTTGCCGCACGCATGACCGCCCCCTCAAGGGGCGGGGCGTTTTGGGCGGCTATCCGGCCGGTTAGCACTTTTCGGTCCCATTCCATCTCGCGGTACTTGCTCTTCGTCGCAGACGCAGAGGCCATGGTGGTGTCTGGGGGCGCCAGGCGCCGCAAAGCGCGAACAGATCCCACGCATCGAAATCGCATGGTTGCGCATACGCCACATTCCCCACCGCCCGAGAACCCCCGGTGCGTGGGATAGCGCACATCCGAATGTAAGCGCGGTGTGTACAGTCGGCCAGTCCGGCGTTGTCGCACCATACCGGGCCGGTTCAGGAGCTCCCATGAACAAGCTTGAATCCACGCCTTTCAAAAGCAGTCCGCTACAAGTTGCCCAACAGGAGACCGCTCAGCATGTTGGCGACGTCGTCGCGCGAGAACCGGAAAGAAGTCCGGTACGGGACAAAGTCGATGGTGCGGCCTTGCCACCCGTGGACCCGAGGCTCACGGTGACGGCTGAAAGCCACGCGGACGATGCCGCCCTGATGTCGGAATGGTCAATTCGCTTCGATGGTCGTCGGTACACGTACGGCGGATATCGCTACGGTCGACTCGCGGACGCCGTTGGCTATGCCAAGCTCATGCGTGCGCGGCAACTGCCCGACCCCGGCGCCGAAATATCCCAGGCGGATGAAAGGTTTGAACCACCGGGCGCGGCAGATCGCCAGCTTATGGCGGCGCACTCGGTCTCGTTCAAAGCCGGGGTGTTTGAATTCTCCGGATACCGCTACGATCATCTCAGCGATGCGCTGAACTACGCTCGATTGACGGAGCGTGCTCAAGTGAGTAATCGCGGAAAAAACGATGCATAGCGCCGCCCTCAATTCCCTGGATTCCGCGATCGCAACGATCGAGGGGCCCGAAGTGGCTACCCTGAACTCTTCAGGCCATGCAGTGCGCCTCGACCAGTCACCTTACCAGCCAACGCGGGATCCGGGCGAGGCTTTGCGGCTTGTCGAAAAATACATTTACAAGATCCAGAAAGTAAACGGGGGATGGCTGGCTGTCGGTTCCAATGGACGTGCCTGTCCTGGCGCAACATTGCCGATTGCAGTGTGCGCTGCCATTGCCAACGCACACGCGTCATGAACCCGATCACGCTTTGATCGTTTCCGGCATCACCGACGCCGGACCGCTATTCGCCTCCAAGCATGCCTAAACCGTCGTTGGCGGACTGGCCGCGGCTGTGGCATTGCCACCGCCCCCTTGCCGCCGCGCTGGGCGTCGCTATGACCTGAATCAATGCCACCCCCGGCGAGCGCTGACATGCTCTGCGTGCTCTCCGGAGGTGGCGCCATGCAAGGCACTGAGGATCGGACACGAGTCTGGGACCCTTTCGTCCGGGCCGGACACTGGACTTTGGCAGCCGCTTTTGCGGTGGCGTACCTCACGGCCGAGGAGCTGGAGGACGTGCACGTCGCCGCCGGCTATTGGATCGGCGCCTACGTCATCGCCCGCACCGCCTGGGGCTTCGTCGGATCACGCCACGCCCGCTTCAGCGACTTCGTGCGCGGTCCCCGGGCCGTTTTCGGATACCTCTCGGACCTGCTCAGGGGAAAGCCGGCGTATTACGTCGGCCATAATCCCGCCGGCGGCGCCATGATCGTTGCCTTGCTGCTGGGCCTGGCTGCGACCGTGTTCACCGGCTTGCTGACCCAGGCGGACGCCGAGAACGAGGGCCCGCTTTCGCCCTGGTTCGGGCATCCCACGCAAACCGCCGCAGCTTCAACGCCGACTGCGCTGCCCTCGATGGGCGGGGAGGGCTCCGGTCCCGCAAGCCCTACCGGCGCCGAAGAGAAAGAAGCCGACAGCCCATACGCAGAGGCACACGCCCTGTTCGCCAACCTGACGCTGGGCCTCATCGTGCTGCACCTGCTCGGCGTGCTCGCCGGCAGCCTGGTGCACAAGGAGAACCTGCCGCTCGCGATGATCCGGGGCTACAAACCCGGGCACGAGCGGGATATCGGTCCAGGCAAGCTTCATCCCCCGGCCAAGGTCTGACCAGTCGTGGCCGCATCGGCCGCCCCGCAGTTGGCCGACGCCGGCTCCGACGCGATCAGCCCGCATTCCGGCCTGTCCGCGGCGCAGGTTCAGGACAGGCTGCGCACGGAAGGCTATAACGAGCTGCCGCGCCAGCAGGGCCGGCCGCTGTGGAAGGTCGTCGCCGATGTGTTTCGCGAACCGATGTTCCGGCTGCTGCTGGCGGCCGGCCTGGTCTATCTGGTCATCGGCGATCTGGGCGAGGCGATATTGCTGCTGGCTTTCGCGGCCGTATCGGTCGTCATCACGGTGGTGCAGCAGACGCGGACCGAGCATGCGCTGGAAGCCCTGCGCGACCTGAGCAGCCCGCGCGCGCTCGTGATCCGCGATGGTCAACAGCGGCGCATTGCCGGCCGCGAAGTCGTGCGCGGCGACATCGTCATCCTGTCCGAGGGCGACCGGGTCCCGGCCGATGCCCTGGTGCTGTCCGCGCTGGACCTGAAACTGGACGAATCGCTGCTGACCGGTGAATCGGTGCCGGTCACAAAAAGCCAGGCCACTCGACTGGCCGAGACACCCCGCCCCGGCGGCGACGGCCTGCCCTTTGTCTTCTCTGGATCGCTGATCGTCAGCGGACACGGCCTCGCCGAGGTCTGCGCCACCGGCCCGCGCAGCGAAATCGGCAGGATCGGGGCGCTGCTGACCCAGGTCAAAGAAGATGCAACGCCCCTGTCAGTCGAGCTTCAGCGCCTGGTGCGCGTATTCGCGACCGCTGGACTGGCCATCAGCGCCGCCGTGGTGCTCGTCTACGGGCTGGCGAAAGGCGCCTGGCTCCAAGGAACGCTGGCGGGCATCGCCCTGGCGATGTCCCTGCTCCCGGAGGAATTCCCCCTGGTGCTGACCGTGTTCCTCGCCCTTGGGGCGCGGCGGATCGCCCAACGGCAGGTGCTGACGCGCCGTGCTGCGAGCATCGAGGCGCTGGGCGCGGCCACCGTGCTTTGCACCGACAAGACCGGCACCTTGACGCAAAACCGCATGTCGGTCGCCGAGGTATGGATCGGCAACGCCAGCCGTCCCGTGGACGCGGCCACGGGGTCGCCGGAGTTCGCGCGCCTCGCGCAGGTGAGCGTGATGGCGTGCGCCGCACAGCCCACCGACCCGATGGAGAAAGCGGTGATCGGGCTGGGGAGGGGGCATCCGCTCGAGGGCGAAGCGGTGCGCGAATACGGTCTGTCGCCCGAACTGCTGGCGATGTCACGGGTCTGGAAGCGGCCCGGCGTCGCCGGCTATACCGTGGCAGCGAAGGGGGCGCCGGAAGCCATTGCCGACCTGTGCCGCCTGCCCGAAGCGGAGAAAGCCAGTATCCGCTCCGCGCTCGAGCACATGGCACGGCGCGGCATGCGGGTGATCGCTGTCGCCCAGGCCCCGTTCGCGGGAAATGACTGGCCCGCATCGCAGCGCGGCTTCCAGTTCAGCTTTCTGGGCCTGCTCGGTCTCGCCGATCCGGTACGTCCCACTGTGCCCCAAGCCATCAAGGACTGCCGTGCGGCCGGCATCCGTGTCGTCATGGTCACGGGCGACTATCCGGCCACAGCCAAAGCCATCGCCGGCCAGGCGGGCCTCGACGCCGATGGCGCCGTGCTGACCGGCGGTGAAATCGACGGGCTTGATGACGATCAACTCGGCGCCAGGATCAAGCGCGTCAGCGTCTGCGCCCGGGTGATGCCGAAGCACAAGCTGCGCATCGTCGAAGCGCTCAAGCGCATGGGAGAAGTCGTCGCCATGACCGGCGACGGCGTCAATGACGCCCCCTCCTTGCGCGCAGCCCACATCGGCATCGCCATGGGCGGCCGCGGCACCGACGTTGCGCGAGAATCCGCTGCGATGGTGTTGCTCGACGACGAATTCGGCTCCATCGTCGCGGCGATGCGGCTGGGACGGCGCATCTACGACAACATCCGCAAGGCCATGGCCTACATCCTGGCGGTGCACGTGCCCATCGCCGGCCTGACGCTGCTGCCGCTCGTTCTCGGCTGGCCCATGGTGATTGGCCCGCTGCACATCGTCTTCATGGAATTCATCATCGACCCGGTATGTTCCATCGTATTCGAGGCGGAGCCCGAGGAGGAGAACGTGATGGGCCGGCCGCCCCGGGCGCCGAACGAGCCGCTGTTTTCGCGCCGGCTGATCCTGTGGAGCCTGCTGCAGGGTGTGCTGGTGCTGATCCTGATCATCGGCTTCCACGCGGCCTTGCGCGCCACCGGCATGCCGCAAGCCGATGCGAGGGCCATGACCTTCATATCGCTGGTCCTGGCGAACGTGGCGCTGATCTTCGTCAACCGCAGCTTTAGCAGCTCCCTGGCCGAGGCGGTGCGGCGGCCCAATGCGGCGCTCTGGCGGGGCCTGGCCGGCCTGACGGCTCTGCTGTCGGCGGTGTTGTACGTCCCGTACCTGAGGCACCTGTTCGGCTTCGGCATGCTCCACTGGGATGACCTGCTGCTGAGCATGGGGGTCTGCGCCGCCTTGTTGTGCGGCCTGGAGGCGGCCAAGCGCCGGCTTTCGCCCCTGGCATGGAACGCTGCGGACGCCGGCTCGCGCTGAGCGCCGCTGGCCGGGATGGATTGAGCCAGGTCAATGCTGTCCGGCTGGAGGAAGCATCTAATCAAGCCTCTGCAATCGAGGCGGTCAGCATGAAGCGATATGAAGCGATTCTGGCCATCGTACCTGCCCAGGCGGTACTGACGCCTGCAATCAAACGGGCCGTGGAGCTTGCCGGCGCAAGCGGCGCAACCTTGCATCTGTGCATTTTCGAATACGATTCCGCGGTCGACTTTGCCGCAGCGCGCGCCGGATCCGACGTGGCGGACCATGTCCGCCACGATATCGTGCGCGATCGCGAGGAGAGCTTGCAGCGGCTGGCGGCCAGCCTGGCCGGAAAAGGCCACGCCGTCGAGTGCGACGTCGTATGGGCGCCGGACCAGGCGAAGGCGGTGCTGGCGAAAGCCCTCGAAATCAATGCGCAGGCCGTCCTCAAGGACGCGCACCACGAATCAACACTGCGACGTGCCGTTTATACCCCGCTGGACTGGAAGCTCATGCGCCTGCTGCCGTGCGAGCTGATGCTGGTGGGGCCCGCCTCGCACCCGCTGCCGAAACGCGTCGCCGCGGCGGTGGACGTATTGGCGGAGCCGGTCGATGCGGACGGCCTCAACAAACGCATCCTTGCGGTGGCGCTTCAGCTTTCCGAGTACCTCGGCGCGCGTCTGGACCTGGTGTCGGTGTTTCCGCACTTTCCGACCCTCCACCACCGGGCCTGGCCAGGTTCCGAGGCGATGTACGCCGAAGCCAACACCGAACATTACGAGGCCTTCAGGAAATTTGCCGAAGCCCACAGCATTCCGCAGGACCGTCGTCACCGATTGAAAGGCTTGCCGACCGTCGAACTGGGGAGCTTTGTCAGTGACAACGGCATCGATGTGCTGGTGATGGGCACCCAATATCGGAGCCGCTGGGAGCGCCTGTTGCTCGGCAGCACAGCCGAAAGCCTTGCTCAGGAGGTCAACGCCGACCTGGTGCTGGTGAAGCCGCCCGGCTTTGCCGACACGCTGAGGGGCGGGATCACCCTGTAGCGGGCGGCGGGGCCGGGGCTGCAACGCGCCGGGTTGGATGCCGGCGGCCGCGCACGGCGGGTCATCCGGCCCGCCGAACCATTTGCGCCGGGCACCGGTCCAAAGCTCGCCTATGAGAAGCCTGCTGTTCCAGTCCAGGGAAGGACTGCCGGCGCCGGTGGCTGCGGTAGCGGATTCGGCTGGGTGGTGGCGGCGCCGCTGGCACATCGATCCTCGGCTGTTCCTGCCGCGCACCATGTCCGGCCTGGTGGCGGCCGGCTGCCTGCTGGCCGCCGCGCCGCTGCTGCTGGCCCTGCTGCTGGCGGCCAGCCGGCTCGACCGCTTCAGCCACCACAGCGAGCTGCTGGTGCGCGAGGGTGTCGCGGTGGTGCGCCTGGGCTCGCAGCTGCGCGACAACGTCAACGACCTGGAGCGCTCGCTGCGCCAGTATGGCGCGCTCGGCGACCCGGCCCTGGTCGGCGTCATCAGGAGCCGCCTCGGCGAAACCGAAAAGACCCTGCGGGAGCTGGGCGACCTGGACCTGGATCCGCTGGCCGACCCGGTCTACGCCGCCCAGCGCGAGCTGGTGCAGGTGGCCAAGCAGTGGACCGAGAGCCCGCAGCCGGAGGCCATGGAGCCGCTGGCGCGCCGGGTCCACACCATCGGCGGCGAGGTCAACGCCATCCTGCTCAGCGGCAGCCAGGCCACCGACGCCGAGGTCGGCCGCCTCCAGGCGGCCAGCGTCGCGGCGCGCCGCACCATGCTGGTGTCCTCGATCACGTTGATCCCGCTCACCGCGCTGCTGGCCCTGGCCATCTCGGCGGCGGTGACCCGGCCGCTGCGCAAGCTCGGCACCGGCATCGCCGAGCTCGGCGGCAGCCGCTACGAGCGGCCGGTGTCGATCCGCTTCCCGGTCGAGATGCGCCGCCTCGGCGACCAGCTGGACTGGCTGCGCCGGCGCCTGGCCCAGCTGGAGGCGGACAAGGCGCGCTTCCTGCGCAACGTCTCGCACGAGCTGAAGACGCCGCTGGCCAGCCTGCAGGAAGGCGCCTCGCTGCTGCATGACGAGGCGCTGGGGCCGCTGAGCCCGCGGCAGCGCGAGGTCATCAGCATTCTCAACGAATCGATCGGCGAGCTCGACAGCCTCATCCACAACCTGCTGACCTACGCCGATTGGCGGCGCGAGCGGCAGCACCCGCCGATGACCTGGTTCGAGGCCGGCGCGCTGGCCCAGGAAGTGCTGGCGCGGCACCGCCTGCCGCTGGAGCGCCGGCGCATCTCGACGGAACTCCGGCTGCACTCGGAGCGTCTATTCGGACATCGGCCGCAGCTGCGCGCGGCGCTGGAAAACCTGCTCAGCAATGCCATCAAGCACGCTCCCCCGGACAGCAGCATCGAGCTCGCCCTCGGCGTCCAGGACGGCTGCTGCCGCCTGTCGGTGCGCGACCGCGGGCGCGGCGTGGCGGAGCAGGAAAAACAGATGATCTTCGAGCCCTTCGTCCGCGGCACGGAAGCCGAGGAAGCCGGCATGCGCGGCACCGGTGTCGGCTTGGCGATCGTCCATGAAACCGTCCGCTCACACAACGGAACTGTGGAGGTCGAGGATGCCCAACCCGGTGCCTGCTTCAGGATGGCCTGGCCGTGCCCGGCGGATAGCGGCTAGCTGTTGCGCCGCCGCCCTGCTCGGCGGCTGCGCCGCCTGGCAGCCAACGCTGGGCGCCAGGCGCGGCACCGACGACCTGGAGTTCCTCGACCGCGCCCTCACCGGCAGCTCCGCCACCCGCGAGGCGATGTGGCGGCAGGCCCAGGCCGCCGAGCGCAGCCAGGATACGCAGCTGCGCCTGGCCCTCCTGCAAAGCGTGCCCGATCACCCCGGCTACGACCCGTGGGCGGCGCAGCGCAACCTGCGCAGCCTGTTGGCGCAGGACCCGCCGCCGGACCTCGCGGCGGTGGCGCGGGTGCGGCTGGATGCGCTGCGCAGCACCAATCAGTGCGTGGGCGAGAACCAGGAACTGCGCCGCCGCCTGGCGGAGGTGGTCAACATCGAGCGTCAGCTCGACAACCGCGGACGATAACCATGGAACGCAAACATATCCTGCTGGTCGACGACGACGACAAACTGCTGCGCATCCTCGCCATGCGCCTGGAGACGGAGGGTTACGCCGTGGTCACCGCCTCCTCCGGCGGCGAGGCGCTGGCCCGGCTCGACGAGCGCTTGCCGCAATTCGTGCTCACCGACCTGCGCATGCCCGGGATGGACGGCCTGGAACTGCTGGACCGCATCCTGCGGCGCCATCCGCAGCTGCCGGTGGCGATCCTCACCGCCCACGGCGACGTGCCGGACGCGGTGCGCGCCACCCACGCCGGCGCCGTCGATTTCCTGCTCAAGCCGGTGGACCGCGAGCAGCTGCTGGCCTGCATCGCGCGCCACCTCTCGCCGGCGCCGGGTGAGGCGGAGGAGGGCTGGGGCGGCATCGTCACGCGCAGTCCGCTGATGCGCGCGGTGCTGGACGATGCGCAGCGCGTCGCCCGCACCGACGCGGCGGTGCTGGTCACCGGCGCCAGCGGCACCGGCAAGGAGCTGCTGGCGCGCGCCATCCACAACGGCAGCCCGCGCGCGTCGCGCCCGTTCGTCGCCATCAACTGCGCCGCGGTGCCGGCCGAGCTGCTGGAGTCGGAGCTGTTCGGCCATCGCCGCGGCGCCTTCACCGGCGCCCACGCCGACCATCCGGGCCTGTTCCGCGCCGCCGACGGCGGCACCGTGTTCCTCGACGAAATCGGCGACATGCCGCCGGAGCTGCAGGTCAAGCTGCTGCGCGTGCTGCAGGAGCGCGAGGTGCGGCCGGTGGGCGACACCAGCACGGTGCCGGTCGACGTGCGCGTGCTCTCCGCCACCCACCGCGACCTCGACGCCGCCATCGCCGCCGGCAGCTTCCGCGAGGACCTCTACTACCGCCTCAACGTCGTCAGCCTGCGCCTGCCGGCGCTGGAGGAGCGGCGCGAGGACATTCCGCTACTGGTCGCGGCGCGGCTGGCGCAGCTCGCCGCCGCCGGGGCGCCGCGCCGCGTCTATTCGGCCGAGGCGATGGAGTTGCTGGTCAGCGCGCCCTGGCCCGGCAACATCCGCCAGCTGTTCAACGTGGTCGAGCAGAGCGTGGCGCTGGCGCCCGCCCGCACCATCGGCGCCGCCCAGCTGCGCCGCTCGCTCGGCGAGCAGCCGGCGGCGCTGGCCTCGCTCGACGAGGCGCGCAGCGAGTTCACCCGCAACTACCTGCGCCAGCTGCTGGAATTGTCCGGCGGCAACATCAGCCGTGCCGCGCGCCTGGCCGGCCGCAACCGCACCGATTTCTACAAGCTGATGGGCCGCCACGGCATCGACCCCTCGCAGTTCAAGAAAGCCGAGCGGCAGGCGGCGGCCCTGCTCTGAACCGCGCCGCGGCGGATGCCATGGCCCGGCTCCACGCAATGCGCCTCGGGTGGGCCGTGACCCTGCCGTTCCTGCTCGCGGCCTGCGCCCCGATTCCGGCCGACGAAGACGATGCGCGGGCGCCGCGCACCCCGGCGCAGGCGGCCTGCGCCGACGCGGTGAAGACCATGGAAGGGCGCTGCGATCCCAACCTGCTGCGCGCCGGCACCCAGAATCCCGAGTGTTCCTGGGAAACCCGCCGCGTCGTCGGCACCTGCGGCCAGCCGCGCTGAAAAAAGAGGCCGCGCGTGGCGGCCCCGGTCGATGCGCGGAAGGGCCCGCCGGCGGTCGCCGGCGGGCCGTTGGCCTACAGGCCGCCGGTGGTGGCGGACACCTCGGCCGAGTACGGGCTGCTGCCCGCCGCGTTCGAGGCCTTCAGCCGCAGGTAGTACTTGGTCTGCGCCTTCAGCCCGCCGATGGTCACGCTGGTGCCGCTGGTGGTGGCCGCCGGGGTGGTGCTTTCGCCGCCGGCCGTGGTGCCGAGGTAGGCGCTGTAGCTGGTGGCGCCGGCCGAGGCGGTCCAGCTCAGCTTGACCGTGCCGGTGAACAGGCCCGAGCTGCCGCCGGTGGCGGTGACGCCGGTCGGCGCCGCCGGCACCGTGACGCCGCCGGAGGAGGAGCCGCCGCCGCTGGAGCTGCTCGAGGAGCTGCCGCCCGAGGACGAGGACGAAGACGAGCCGCCGCCCGAAGAGGAGGACGAGCTGCTCGACGAGGAGCCGCCGCCGGAGCTGGAGGAGCCGGTGACGGCCGCGATCACCGCCGAGTACAGGTTGGCGCCGTTGTACGAGCCCCAGCCGGTGGCGTCGTCGAAGCCGGCGTAGGCGTTGTACTTGTTGTTGTTGCCGGTCGTCACGTCGTGGAAGTCCGCGGCATAGGCGGCGGCGTTCTTGCCGATCGGGTAGAGCAGGGCGTTGGCGAAGCCGGCGCGCGCCGGGCTGTGGCCGGCGTTGGCCAGGCCCTTGCCCACCAGGCTCCAGAACGCGGCCCACTGCGGCGAGCCGTCGCTGGTGCCGCCCACCACGCACCAGCCGCCGCAGCCCTTGCTGTCATAGACGTAGAAGCCGGTGGCCGGATCGGCGTCCAGCGCCACGTCGGGCACGTTGCGCATGGTGGTGGAGTATTGCCCGCTGGCGCCGTTGAACACCACGCCCTGCTGGTACTGGGGAATGGTCCAGAAGCTGCTGATGCCGCCGCCGCCGCCCTCGGTGCTGCTGGTGTTCCACACCGCTTCCGAGGTGTAGGACTGGGTCGAGGTGGTGGTCAGGCTGGTGCCGCCGACGCCGGTGACGTTGGGCTGCGAGGCCGGGTCGTCCACCGCCGCGGTGCCGCCGCTGCCGAACAGGCCGCGGCCGCAGTCGTAGGCGCCGGAGTCGCCGGCGGCCGCGAACAGCGCCATGCCCTGCGCCGTCATCTTGGTGAACTGGGTGTTCTCGGCGTTGGCCGCGCTCTGCCCCTCGGAGGATTCGCACAGGCCCCAGGAGGTGCTGACCTGGCCCACCAGGTTGTCGCTGGCGATGCGGGTGTAGGTGTCGATCGCGCCGCTGCTGCTGTTCGGCCCGGTGTAGATGTACATGCTGGTCGGGTTGGACACCGCCATCACCATCTCGATGTCCAGCATCACCTCGGTGGCGCCGCTGGTGTCGGTGGTGCCGCCGTCCACCAGCACCTGGGTCAGGACCGGATTGTTCAGCCCGAACCGGCTGGCGTAGGTCGCGGCGTCGGCGTAGGTCGCGCTCGACAGCTCGTACAGCGCCACCGCCTGGCCGCCGTTCTGGATGCCGTTGAGGTTGTAGGCGGCCTTGATGTCGGCCGGCGCGTAGGAGCCGCTGGACTGCGTGCCGGCGTGCGGCTGCGCCGCGGCCAGCACCTCGGCCTCGCCGGCGGCGCCGCGCACCCGCAGGTGCGTGGCCAGCGGCTTGCCGTTGAGGCCCGCCACCTCGGCGCCCATCGCCGAGAACACGAAGGGCAGCACCGGCGCGCGGTCCGGCGCGAGGTACTGGCGGCCGTCGGCCTGCCGCAGCAGGTTCATGCGCGAGCCGAGCACGTTGCGGATCGTCGCCGCCGGCGCGCTCACGTCGAGCACGGTGCGCGAGCTGTGCTCGCCCACCACGTTCAGGCCGAACTGCGCGGCCAGCGACTTCAGCGCCTGGTACTGCTCCACCGTCGGCGCGAAGCGCGCGTCGAACTCGGCCGAGCTGAGGAACTGGTGGTAGAGCGCGTCGCCCGGGGTGTAGAGGCGCTGCAGCAGGGTGTTCAGCTCATCCTGGTGCTGCAGCGGCAGGGTCAGCACGAAGCGCGCCTGCTCGCCCTCGGCCGCCGCCCGCACCACTGCGTCGCCGACCAGCGGCAGCGGCGCCGCCAGCGCGGTGCCGCCCCATGCCAGGCCGAGGAAGATCCCGGCCGCCCGCTTCATCCATTGAAGACGCGGAGCGCCGCTCCGCCCTGAGTCGTTTCCCTGCATGTTCGTTCTCCGTTTTGTCGTTCCCTGTCGTCCGCGCCTTTTCCCCCGGCGCGGCCGGTCCTGTCGCAGCAGCGCCGCACTTTCCCCGCGGGGCCGGCTTAAGGCTAGCCCTTATTCGGGGGTAAGTGCAGGCGCAACCGCCCTGAAACGGAAAAACGATTGGTTTTGCGAGGTTTTTGGCGGCGGCGGGCGCCGCCGCCGCAACTACTCCACCGTCACCGACTTGGCCAGGTTGCGCGGCTTGTCGACGTCGTTGCCGCGCAGCACGGCGACGTGATAGGCCAGCAGCTGCAGCGCCACGGTGTAGGTGATCGGCGTCGCCAGCTCCTCGGCCGGCGGCATTTCGACCAGCTCCAGGCCCGGGGCGGGCTCGATGCCGCAGCCGCGCTCGGCGAAAACGTAGAGCCGGCCCTTGCGCGCCTGCACCTCGCGCAGGTTGGAGCGCAGCTTGTCGAGGAGGGCGTTGTGCGGCGCCAGCACCACCAGCGGCATGTGCTCGTCGACCAGGGCCAGCGGACCGTGCTTGAGCTCGCCGGCGGCATAGGCCTCGGCATGGATGTAGGAAATCTCCTTGAGCTTGAGCGCGCCTTCGCGGGCGATGGGATGGAACACGCCGCGGCCGAGGAACAGCGCGCTGGTGCAGTCGACGAAATCGCGCGCCACTGCCTCAATGCGCCGGTTCAGGTGCAGCACTTCCTCGACCTGCCCGCTGAGCCGGCGCAACTGCTCGATCAGCGCGGTGCCGGACGGCTGGGCGCCGCCCCGGCCCTGGGTCAGCAGGGTGGTGAGCAGCCGCATGCACAGCAGCTGGGTGGTGAAGGCCTTGGTCGAGGCCACGCCGATCTCGGGGCCGGCGCGGGTCAGCAGGCTGCTGTCGGACTCGCGCACCAGCGAGCTGCCGGGCACGTTGCACACGGCCAGGGTCGCGGCGTAGCCCGCTTCCTTGGCGTAGCGCAGCGCGGCGAGGGTGTCGGCGGTCTCGCCCGACTGCGACAGGGTCACGAACAGGCAGTCCGGCGGCACCACCGGCGAGCGGTAGCGGTATTCGCTGGCCAGGTCCGCCATGCACGGCAGGCGCGCCTCCGATTCGAGCCAGTAGCGCGCCACCTCGGCGGCGTGATAGCTGGTGCCGCAGGCCACCAGGTGCACCGCCTTGATCCGCTGCAGCAGGGTCCGGTCGGCGAAGCCGAGGCCGCCGGCGCGCAGTGCGCCGCGCGCGGTGCAGGATTGCAGGGTGTCGGCCAGCGCGTCGGGTTGTTCGTGGATCTCCTTGAGCATGTAGTGCTTGTAGGGGCCCTTTTCGGCGGCGGCGCTGCGGATGTCGAGCCGGCGCACCGGCCGGGCCGCCGGCGCGCCGGCGGCGTCGTACACCTCGAGCGTGCGCATGCGGATGCGCGCCACGTCGCCGTCCTCCAGGAACACGAAGCGGTCGGTCAGCGGCAGCAGGGCCACGGCGTCGGAGGCGACGTAGTGCGCCTCGCCGGCCACGCCGATCGCCAGCGGATTGCCCTGGCGCGCCACCACCAGGGTGTCCGGCTCGTGCCGGCTCATCACGGCGATGGCGTAGGCGCCGCTGAGCTGGCGCACGGCGATCTGCACCGCGGCCAGCAGGTCCGGGGCGCTGCGGCGGTGGTAGTGGATCAGGTGGGCGACCACCTCGGTGTCGGTGTCCGAGCGGAACTCGTAGTCCATGAATTCCAGCATCTTCCGCAGGCCTTCGTAGTTCTCGATGATGCCGTTGTGCACCACCGCGATCTCCTCGCCCGACAGATGGGGATGGGCATTGCGCTCCTCCGGTTCGCCGTGGGTGGCCCAGCGGGTATGGCCGATGCCGATGCGGCTGTCCGGCATCGCGTCCTGCAGCAGCGCTTCCAGCTCCGCCACCTTGCCGACGCGGCGGCGCAGGCCGATGGCGCCGTTCTCGAAGTACGCCAGGCCGGCCGAATCATAGCCGCGGTATTCGAGCCGTTTGAGCCCGTCCAGCAGCAGCGGCGTGACGTTGCGCTGGGCCAGGGCTCCGATCAATCCACACATGACGTGTCCTCTTCTCTAGTGAAGTGAAAGCATTTCAGCGGGCGGCCTGCCGCGCGCGCGGCGGCGCGGCCTCGACCACCGCGCGCGGCGGCGGCGCGGCCTCGCCGCGGGCATGGGCGACAAGCCGTTGCAGGCCCTGCTCGAGGCTGTGCGCCGGGACAAAGCCCAGCCGCCGGTGCAGGCGCCGGCCGCTGCCGCAGGAATGGCGGATGTCGCCCTGCCGCGGCGGGGCGAAATCCAGGCTGGCCGCCTTGCCGACGCAGCCGCCCAGCACCTCGACCAGTTCCAGCAGCTCGACGCGGCTGCCGGTGGCGACGTTGCATACGCCGCAGTAGTCCGAGGCCAGGGCCAGCACGTTGGCGCGGGCGACGTCGCCGACGTAGACGAAGTCGCGCGTCTGCCGCCCGTCGCCGAACACCTTCAGCGTCTCGCCGGCGGACAGGCCCTGCATGAACTTGGAGATCACGCCGGAATAGGGCGAGGACGGGTCCTGGCGCGGGCCGTAGACGTTGAAATAGCGCAGCCCGAGGCTGTTGAGGCCATGCAGGCGCGCGTACAAGCCGGCGTAGAGCTCGTCCACCTGCTTTTCCAGGCCGTAGGGATTGGTCGGCTGCAGCGCCTCGTCCTCGTCCAGGGGCAGGTTCTGCGACTCGCCGTAGACCGCGGCGGAGGAGGCGTAGACCAGGCGCGGCACCTTGAACGCGCGCACCGCCTCGATGACATTGATGAAGCCGAGGATGTTGCGCATCGCCGATCCCTGCGGGTCCTCCACCGCCCGCGCCGCCGACACCTGCGCCGCCAGGTGGATGCAGCCGCGCACGCCGCGCATGGCGCGCTTCACCGTGTCGGCGTCGCGCACGTCGCCGACGATCAGGTCCAGGCCGCCGCGGCGCTGCGGCAGGTTCTCGCGCTTGCCGCTCGACAGGTCGTCGAGCACCCGCACCCGGTAGCCGGCCTCCAGCAGCGCCTCGACCGTGTGCGAGCCGATGAAGCCGGCGCCGCCCACCACCAGCACCGGCGAGTGCGGCGGCGCCGCCTCGTGTGGCTTGTGCATGTCAGGTCCTCCTCTGGATGTCGCTGCGCAGGCCGTTCCAGGCGCGCTGCAGCTGCGTCACGAATTGGTCGGTGCGGTGCGAATCCCAGCGGTGCTCGAACTCCACCTTGACCGGCAGGCCGTCGGTGAGCGGCCGCTGCCCGGGCTGCTGGGCGTCGGCGAACTGCATGCGCACCAGCACGCCCATCTCGGCCTCGCCGAGCAGCGCGCTCTGCGCCTTGGGAACCTCGGCGGTGATCTGCGGGACGTCGGACACCACCGCCTCGCGCCGGCTGCCGTCGGGGAAGACCACGGTGGCGCGCATGCCGGGCGCGGCGTAGATGCCGTTCTTCGGCGGGATGTAGGCGTCGACGTGCATTTCGCCGCCCTCGGGGGCGAGCATCGCCACCTTGCTGCCGATCGCCAGCTGGTCGCCCTTGACCACCGGCAGGTCGACGATGCGGCCGGCCTTCGGCGCGCGCACCACCAGTGCCTCCAGCTGGCTGTCGAGGTTGGCCAGCTCGGTCTGGATGGCGAGTATCCGCGTCTGCACCTGCACCGCCATGCTGTTGTTGCCGCCGCGCACCGTCGGCCGCGTGGTCATGGCCATGGTGCGGTACAGCTCCTCGAGCTTCGCCGAGGCCTGGTCGTACTGGCCGCGCGCCGCGTTCAGCTCGGCGTCGGTGGCGGCGCCCTGGGCGACCAGCTGCTGGATCTGCTGCACCCGCGCGCCGAGGCGGTCCTGCTGCTGGCGCGCCAGGTCCAGCTCGGTGCTGAAGTCGGCGCTGTCGAGCGGGGCGGCGACGGGGCCGCCGTGGTCGACGGCGGTCTTGGCCACGCTCTGCAGCTGTTTCAGCTCGGCGCGCAGCTGGTCGGCGTGGGTGGTCAGCGCGTCGTTGCTCAGGCGCGCCACCGGGTCGCCCTGCTTCACCGCGTCGAAGTTCTTGACGTAGACCTCGTCGACATAGCCCTGGGCGGAGGCCCGCACGGTCAACTGCTGCTGCGCCACGAAGCCCGGCGCCTGGATCACCACCGTGGACCACAGGTAGTGCGCCACGAAGAACAGGAACGGACTGCTCACCACCAGCAGGATCAGATACCAGCGCCAGCGCGCCTGGTGACGTTTGCCCGGGGCGTACGGCACCCGTACGCCGCGGTCGCGTTCCGGGTCGCCGGCTTCCGGCTTAACGAACCTGACTTTCATAGCCCATCCTCATGAGATCGTTCCATGCCTGTACCACCACACCCTCGGTGTTCGGTTGCGCCGCGAGCAGGCCCTGCAATTGCTGCATCGACTGGCGGAAATCCTGCGGCGAGCGCCGCGCGTAGCTCAGCTTCGGCTCCAGCTCCGGCTCCACGCTCTGCGCCACGCGGAAGCGCAGGCCCTGCGCGCGCGGGCTGGAGACGATCGGCCTGGTGATGCTGGCCACCTTTTGCGGATCGGAGTTGTAGATCATCAGCACCACCTCCTTGACGCCGGCGTCGCGCAGGTGGGATTCGATGTCCCAGCTCATGTACGGCGGGTCGCGGAAGTAGCGCGGGTGGACGCTGATGCCGGTGGGCCAGGGGGAGGCGCGCGCGGCGCTCTTCAGCGTCTGCATCCAGGCCTCGAACTGGCTCTGGTCGATCGGCTGCTTGTAGAGCTGGTCCGGTTCGATGTCGAGGTTGAGGCCGGAGAAATCGAAGCGGCGCAGGCTGTCGATGATGGCGATCAGCTTGGGCCGCTGGTCCGCCTCGATCCAGCCGGCGTCGCCGAGCAGCAGCTCCACCGCCACGCCGTGGCGCCTGGCCGCGGCGAGGAAGCCCGACAGCTTCTGCGGATTGGACTGCGCCTCGGCGATCTCCTGCGCGTTCAGCCCCAGCAGCAGGCGGTTGATCGACATCGCCTGCAGGTGCTGCCAGAACCCCTCGTCCTGCTGCCGGGTGATCAGCTCGTCGCTGTGCCAGACGTAGACGCCGAGGGCGTCGCCCGCTCCGGCGCTGGCCGGCGCCAGGACCGCGCCGCTCAGCGGCACTGCCGTGGCCAGGGTCGAGGCGAGCTGGAACCGCGCCGGCGGCGTCGCCGGCTCGGGCGCGGCCGGCGCGACGCCGGGATCGCTCGACACCGCCGTCGGCGCCGTGGCCGGCACCGTGTACACCGCCGGCTGCAGCCGCGGCATGTCGACGGCGGCGGCGGTCGCCGCCGCGGAGCGGTATTGCGGCTGCGGCGCCGGAGCCGGTACCTGGTAGGAAGCATGGCCGTTCTGCAGCAGCTGGTCGACCTGGATGATCGGGTCGGCCAGCTGCGCCCCCAGGTCGGACTGCAGGTCCGAGGAATTCTGGGTGTTCATCTGCTCGGCCGCGGCGTAGCCGCGCACGGTGATGTTGGCGAGCCAGGTCTTGACCCTGCCGTCGATCTGCTGCAGCGCCGCCAGGTAATAAGCGTGCAGCCGCCGCGACATGGTCTCCACGCCTTCCTCGGCGAAGACGTTGCCGCGCAGATAGGTCTCGCGCAGGCTCTCGCTGCTGGCCTGCACCTTCTGCGAGACCTGCTCGTCGTCCTGCTGCGACTGCGCCAGCTGGTGCTGCGCCGACAGCACTTCGCCGCTCAGCTGCTGGCCGCGGTCCTGGATGCGCAGCCGCAGCTCCTCCATCTGCGCCCGCAGGCGCTTGCGCTCGGCGCTGCGCGCGCTGAACACGCCGATCGGGGCCTTGAAGTTGAGGCCGACGAAGGCGGTGCCGCCATAAGGCCCGCCGCCGTTGGGCTGGTTCGACAGGTCCTTGGAGCCGGCGCCGGTGATGTCGAAGCTGGCTTCCATGCCGTACCAGGCGGTGTCATGCAGCTGCGCCTGCAGCGCGTCGCGCTGCGCCTTCAGCGCCGCGATGTCGGGATGCCGCGCCAGCAGGCTTTCCACCTCCACCGGCGGCACCGGCGGCAGCTGCACCCCCTGCGCGGTGAAGGTGCCGAGCTGGCGCCCGCTGAGGCGCTCCAGCCGGCTGCGGGCGTCGTCCTCGGTGCCCTTGAAGCGCACTTCGTCGCCGCGCGCCTGGGCATAGGCGGCCTGGGTGTCGAGCGCCTCCGACTGCAGCACCAGTTTGTGCTGGGCGCGCAGCTGCAGCTTGGGCATCAGCAGCTGCTCGCTGCTCAGATAGGCCTGCACCACCTTGAGGCTCTCCTGCGCGCCCCAGTAGCGGGCATAGGCCGACTCGATCTCCAGCTGCGCCAGGTTGCGCGCGGCGTTGGCCTTGATCTCGCCCTCGTGCTGCTTGCCCATGGCGACGTCGATCCTGCGGTCGGACTGCTCCGCCGCGCCGAGCAGCGGGTAGCTGAACCCGGCCTGGGCCTGCGCCGCGGGATAGGTGAAGGCCCTGTTGGTATCGACGATGTTGCGCACGATGCCGTAGCCGCCGCCCAGGTTGAAGCGCAGGCCGCTCTCGGCGCGCTCGCGCTCGACCTCCTGGTGGGCGGCTTCCGCCGCCGCTTCGGCTTCCAGCACCGTCAACGCCTGGTTGGAATTGCCGAGCAGTTCACTCAGCCGCAGCACGCCGGGGTCGGCCGCGGCGCCGGCCACGGGCGCGGCGCTGGCCTCGGGCAGGGCGCCGGCTTCGGGCAGGGCGCCGGGGTCGCCGGCGGACCAGGCCGGACTGGTGCCGACGAGCAGCCCGAAGGCGGCGGGCAGCAGGCGGATCAACGGTTTCTTGATGTTCTTCTTCATCGGAAAGCTCCTGAGTGATGCATGCGGCGCTAGCGCGGGCCGCCTTGACGAATCACCCACCACGGACCCATCGGCGAGTCCTGGTGAGCGCGGTTGAACCATTCGTGGAAAGTGGCCACCACGCTCCAGACGCGGGCGCTGATCATGAACAGCGGCATCAGCGGCACCATCAGGATGAACGGCGCGTCCTGGCGCGGCCGCTCGGACAGCAGCGTCACGAACATCAGGAACTGGAACAGGGTGATCGCGGCGTAGAAGGCGTAGACCAGCAGCATCACGCCGATGAAGAAGGGCGCCGGCTTGCTCCACAGCAGCCAGGCCATGAAGCCGAGCTGCAGCATCGGCAGGAAGACCTGGAACAGCAGGCCGTACCAGGTGATGCTGAGGAAGTTTCTCCAGCCGATCAGCGGCGAGAAGGCGTGCCAGTGCTTGCGGAAATAGATGTAGGACAGGTCGCCGTCCCAGCGCAGGCGCTGGATGAAAAAGCCCTTGAAGGTGTCCGGCACCTCGGTGTGGGCGATGGCGCCGGGGGCGAATACCAGGCGCAGCTTGGGGTGGCGGCGGATGTACTGTTTCACCCGCAGGATCATGTCCAGGTCCTCGCCGGTGCCGGTGTTCCAGCCGCCGACGTGGTCGACGATGGACTTGCGGTAGATCATGTAGGCGCCGGGCAGGTTGTTGATCAGGTTCCACTCCGCCAGCCCGACCTTGCCCAGGTAGATCGCCAGCATGTACTCCACCGCCTGCAGGCGCGTCGCCAGCGACTTGCCGGCGTTGCGCACGCGCAGCGGGCCGGTCGCCCCGACCACGTTCGGATCGACGAAGGGCTTGACCGCGTGGGCCACCATGTCGTTGTCGAAGGAGGTGTCGGCGTCCAGCGCCATCACGATCTCGCCGGTGGCGTAGAGCAGGCCGGTGTTCGTGGCGGAGACGCGGCCGCCGCGCTGCGGCTTGGGGATGAAGCGCACCGAGCGGCGCATGTCGCGGGTGTTGAAGTCGCGCGACAGCTCGACGATGGCGTCGTAGGTGGCGCGGTTCTTCACCGCGCCGTCCAGCACCAGGATCAGCTCGATGTGGCCGGGATAGATCTGCTCCAGCAGCGAGCGCACCGAGTACTGCACGTCGCGTCCCTCGGCGTAGGCGTTGCAGATGCAGCTCACCCGCGGGTAGTAGGGAACGTCGGCGGGCGGTTCGCTGTGGCGGCGCCACAGGTAGTGCATCACGCCCAGCCAGGTGATGACGTACAGCGGCACCTCCAGGATGACCACGAACGGCGCGAACTTCAGCGCCAGCTGCTCGGCGCCGCCGCTGACCAGGGCGAGGAAGACGTGGAGGCCGCCGATGAGTGCGTCCATGGCTCAGGCCACCGCGCGCTCGGCGCTGCCGAGGCCGTCGCGCAGCTGCTGCAGCAGGCTGCGCGCGCTTTCGCCGCGAGCGTTGCGCTGGCTCACGCCATGCTCGGCCAGGCGCCAGGCCGGACCGCCGCCTTCTTCCTGCATCGCCTGGCGGGCCAGGTCCCGCACCGTGTGGTGCAGCGCCGACAGGCGCTTGCGGTCGGCATTGGGCAGCAGCAGGAACACGGTGTCCTGGTCGGCGTGGGTGGCCAGGTCGGCCTCGCCCAGCGATTCGCGCAGGCGCTCGGTGCAGGCTTCCAGCAGGTCGGCGGTGCGCCCGGCGCCCAGCGCGCCGCGCAGCTGCTCCAGGTTCTCCAGGTGCAGGCCGACCAGGGCGAAGTTGAAGGAGCCTTCGTTCACCAGCTTCAGCGACCACTCCAGGCTGCCGACGAACTGCGGGTAGGGCAGGAACTGCCGCGGCTCGAACAGGGTCGGGCCGGGGCCGGCGGCGACGCCTTGCGCGGCCAGGCAGCCGAGGCCGCTCAGGCGCCAGGAGTGGATCTTGCGCAGGCGCAGGCGCGTGGTCGCCGAAGTGTGGCGGCACACGGCGCACCGCGCCTCGACCTCGCCTTCGACGAAGACGTGATCGCAGGAATGGCAGACATTGGTCTCCAGCGGGCGGTCGTAATCCGAGCCGATGTGGCGCAGGCGGTTGCCGCATTTCGGGCATTGGCGCTGGTCGCCGTGGACGAAGCGCTCCTCCGGCGCGATCAGGCCGCAGTTGAAGCAGTGCAGCGCGGCGTGCTGGTCGACCTCGATGCTGCGGCAGTTGGGGCAGACGTCGATGAAGTTGAGCTGGGCGCTGCCGCAGTGGTCGCACTCGCGCTGGCGGTCGCGCAGCGCCACGCGCTCGATCAGGCCGCGCTTGTCGAGGCGCTGCAGGATGGCGTCCGGATCGGAGTCGCTGCGGTCCAGCGCCTCCAGCATCGGGTAGCGGTAGCGGCGCGGGTGGCGCCAGTCGGCCAGCGGCTCGAGCACGCAGTCGGGCCGCAGCCACATGTATTCGAGCAGCAGCGAGTCGGCGCTGCGGTCGTCGTTGCGCGCGCGCATCGCCTGGGCGCGGCTGCGGGTCTGCTCGATGCGCTCGAGCAGCGCGCCCGAGCTGGTGGGCAGCGGGCCGTCGCAGACCGAGCGGTCGGCCTCGTCGTAGCGGCCGTCGACGAAGGCCAGCGCCGTGGCGTGGTCGGGATCGCGCCGCAGCCGGCGCAGGACCTGGCCGACGTAGGCGGGGTCCTCGCTCTTGATGATGAAGGCCTGGGGCTTCAGCCCCGCGCCGCGGAACTCCGCGTAGTCGGTGAAGCAGTGCGCCGTGCAGCCCGCCACCGTGATTTGCGCACAGCGCGGCCGCGCCTGCGAGAGGATCGCCAGTTCATGCGTCGCGTTCACTTCGACAAACTCCTTCCTTGGTCGTCGCAATCCGCATCCATGCGGAGATGCCCGGTATTGGGGCAAGTCGCGGGCCAGGCAGGAACGTTGTGAGGAATTACAAGGGCTTGCGGCGGCTCACCGGCGCACCATGGGTGCGCGATGGGGCCGGGCGCGCCCGAAAGCGTCGGCGCGCGGCAACGCCCGCGGGCGGGACCCCGCCGCGGCCGCGCCGGCGGCTGTCCGCGTTTGCCGACAGGCGTACTGGCGGGCCGTGAGAAGTTATTGATTCAAATAAAAATATAGCTGTCGGCGCAGTGCGACAGCGGCCCGGTGCATCAGCCGCGCGCCTCCAGCGGGAGGCGCTGGGCATCGATCAGCTGATTGAGCGAGATCGAGGAGCTGACTTCGCGCACGCCCTCGATCTGCGACAGCTCGTTCCACACGAACTGCTGGTAGCGCTCGACGTCGCGCACCACGATCTTCAGCAGGAAGTCCACGTCGCCCATCAGGGTGTGGCACTCCACCACCTCGGGCAGGCGGTTGATCGCCGCGGCGAATTTCTGCAGCGTGTTCTTGCCGTGGCGCACCATCTTGACGTGGGCGAAGACGGTCACGCCCAGGCCCACTTTCCGGGTGTCGAGCACGGCCACGCGGCGGCGGATGATGCCGCTGTCGAGGAAGCGCTGGATGCGGCGCCACACCACCGACTTGGACGAGGCGACCCGCTCGGCGATGTCGTTGACCGGCAAGGTCGCGTCCTGCTGCAGCAGCTCCAGGATGCGCAGGTCGAGGGTGTCGAGGGATTCGGACATTTGTTCCCGGAAATGACAAGTTCGGGAAATATTATCCCACCAATATTCGGCCCATCGGGAAAATCAAGGAAGAAATACCCGTAGAAAGGTTTATGCTGATGTGAACATCGGCATCCCGCGCGCCGCGCTTTCCTCGACGGAGCGCCGGCGGCTGCCGGCCCGGCGGCGAGCCGCCGGAGCATCCATTTCGGAGGAGACAGATGAGCAAACCCGGCAGCGGTCTGAGCCTGCATATCCCGGAACCGCCGGCCCGTCCCGGCCAGCCGCCCGACTTCAGCAAGCTGGTGATCCCCAAGGCCGGCGCCCAGCCGCGGCCGCCGGTGGATGTGCCGGCGGCGCAGCTGCGCGACACGCCCTACGACCTGATCCGCGTGCTGGACGAGTCCGGCCGGGCGGTGGGCGAGTGGAATCCGCGGCTCGACGCCGCCGTGCTGCGCAAGGGCCTGCGCCACATGATGCTGACCCGCGCCTTCGACGAGCGCATGCTGCGCGCGCAGCGCCAGGGCAAGACCTCGTTCTACATCAAGAGCACCGGCGAGGAGGCGGTGTCGGTGGCCCAGGCCTACGCGCTGGATGCCAGGGACATGCTGTTCCCCAGCTACCGCCAGCAGGGCCTGCTGGTGGCGCGCGACTGGCCTATCGTCGACATGATGTGCCAGATCTACAACAACACCGGCGACCGCCTCAAGGGCCGCCAGCTGCCGATCATGTACTCGGTGAAGGACGCCGGCTTCTTCTCCATCTCCGGCAACCTCGGCACCCAGTTCCCGCAGGCGGTGGGCTGGGCCATGGCCTCGGCCTACAAGCACGACACCCGCATCGCCGCCGCCTGGGTCGGCGACGGCACCACCGCCGAGGGCGATTTCCACCACGCCCTGACCTTCGCCGCGGTGTACCGCGCGCCGGTGGTGCTCAACGTGGTCAACAACCAGTGGGCGATCTCCTCCTACCAGGCCTTCGCCGGCGGCGACGAGACCACCTTCGCCGCGCGCGCCCTGGGCTACGGCCTGCCCGGCCTGCGCGTCGACGGCAACGACTTCCTCGCCGTCTACGCCGCCACCCGGTGGGCGGCCGAGCGCGCCCGCAGCAACCACGGCGCGACCCTGCTGGAGCTGTTCACCTACCGCGTGGCGCCGCACTCCACCAGCGACGATCCGGCCAAGTACCGCCCCGAGAACGAGGCCGAGAAGTGGCCGCTGGGCGACCCCATCGAGCGGCTCAAGCAGCACCTGATCGTCGCCGGCGAGTGGAGCGAGGAGCGGCAGGTGGCGCTGGAGGCCGAGATCGACGAGCAGATCCGGGCGGCGCAGCGGGAGGCGGAGGCCAAGGGCACGCTGGGCACGCCGCCGGCCAGCCCCAGGACCATGTTCGAGGACGTGTTCAAGGACATGCCCTGGCATCTGCACAAGCAGCGCCAGGAGGCCGGGTACTGATCATGACCAGGGAACCGATCGACAGCCGTGCGCCCCGCGCCGCGGGCGCAGCCGGGGGAATCGTCCCGGCGGGGGCAAATTAGCCATGGCCACCATGAACATGATCCAGGCCATCAATTCGGCCATGGACGTGATGCTGAGCAAGGACCCCGATGTCGTCGTCTTCGGCGAGGACGTGGGCTACTTCGGCGGCGTGTTCCGCGCCACCGCGGGCCTGCAGCAGAAGCATGGCCTGACCCGCGTGTTCGACACGCCGATCTGCGAGGCCGGCATCATCGCCACCGCCATCGGCATGGGCGTGTACGGCCTGCGGCCGGTGGCGGAGATCCAGTTCGCCGATTACATCCTGCCGGCCTTCGACCAGCTGGTGTCGGAAGCCTCGCGCCTGCGTTATCGCTCCGCCGGCGAGTTCTGGGCGCCGATCACGGTGCGCACGCCCTGCGGCGGCGGCATCTTCGGCGGCCAGACCCACAGCCAGAGCCCGGAGTCGATCTTCACCCACGTCTCCGGCCTGAAGACGGTGATGCCGTCCAATCCTTACGACGCCAAGGGCCTGCTGATCGCCGCCATCGAGGAGGACGACCCGGTGATCTTCCTGGAGCCCAAGCGCATCTACAACGGCCCCTTCGACGGCCACCACGACCGGCCGCTCAGCTCCTGGTCCAAGTTCCCGCAGAGCGAGGTGCCGGAGGGCTATTACCGGATTCCGCTGAGCCAGGCGGCGATCGTCCGTGAGGGCAGCGCCGCCACCATCCTCACCTACGGCACCATGGTGCACGTCTCGCTCGCCGCGGTGGCCGAGGCCGGCCTGGACGTGGAGGTGATCGACCTGCGCACGCTGTTTCCGCTCGACGCCGAGACCATCGAGGCCTCGGTGAAGAAGACCGGCCGCTGCGTGGTGGTGCACGAGGCCAGCCGCACCTCCGGCCTGGGCGCCGAGCTGATGGCGCTGGTGCAGGAGCGCTGCTTCCACCACCTCGAGGCGCCGATCGAGCGCGTCACCGGCTGGGATACGCCGTATCCGCACGCCTTCGAGTGGAACTACTTCCCCGGCCCGGACCGCGTGCGCGCGGCCCTGGCCCGCGTGATGGAGGGTTGAGATGGCAACCTTCACCTTCAAGCTTCCCGACATCGGCGAAGGCATCACCGAAGCCGAGATCGCCACCTGGCGCGTCGCCGTCGGCGACACCGTGAAGGAGGACCAGCCGCTGGTCGACGTGCTCACCGAAAAGGCCGCGGTGGAGATCCCCTCGCCGATGCCCGGCAAGGTGATCGAGCTGCGCGGCGAGCCGGGCGACATGGCCGCCGTCGGCGGGCCGCTGGTGGTGCTTGAAGTGGCCGGCGAGGCCGAATCGCCGGAAGGCGGGAAGCGGCAAACGGCAGGCGCGGAAGCGCCGCGCGCCGCCGCCGCGCCGAAAGCGCCCGAGCCCCCTGCGGCGCCGCAGCCTGCAGCTCCTGCGCCGTCCCCGCCGCCCGCGACCGCGACTGCCGCCGCCCGCGTCTCGCCGCTGGTGCCGCGGGCCGAAGGCGAGCGGCCGCTGGCCTCGCCGGCGGTGCGCCAGCGCGCCCGCGACCTCGGCATCCAGCTGTCCTACGTGCCGGGCTCCGGTCCGGCGGGCCGGATCACCCATGCCGATCTCGACGCCTTCGTCGCGCGCCGGCCCCTGTCCGGCGGCGGCGCGGTGAACGCGCGGGCCAAGCGCGAGGGCGTGGAGCAGATCAAGATCATCGGCCTGCGCCGCAAGATCGCCGAGGCGATGCAGCGCTCCAAGCAGCGCATCCCGCATTTCGCCTACGTCGAGGAAGTGGACGTCACCGAGCTGGAAGCGCTGCGCAACCACCTCAACGACAACCGCAAGCCCGACCAGGCCAAGCTGACCCTGCTGCCGTTCCTGGTGCGCGCCCTGGTCAAGGCCGTGCCGGAGCATCCGGAGGTGAACGGCACCTTCGACGACGAGGCCGGCGTGGTGTACCGCCCGGCCGCGCTGCACGTCGGCATCGCCGCGCAGACGCCCAACGGCCTGGTGGTGCCGGTGGTGCGCCACGCCGAGACGCTCGACCTGTGGCAGTGCGCCGCCGAGATCAAGCGCCTCGCCGAGGCGGCGCGCGCCGGCAAGGCCACGCGCGAGGAGCTGTCCGGCTCCAGCATCACCATCAGCAGCCTGGGCCCGATGGGCGGCATTGTCTCCACCCCGGTGATCAACGCGCCGGAAGTGGCCATCGTCGGCGTCAACAAGATGATCGAGCGGCCGATGGTGCGCAACGGCCAGGTGGTGATCCGCACCATGATGAACCTGTCCTCGTCCTTCGATCACCGCATCGTCGACGGCTGGAACGCGGCGGAGTTCATCCAGCACCTCAAGCGGCTGTTCGAGAACCCCGCCACCCTGTTCATGGGTGAGGGATAGCGCTTTGGCGATGACTCAATGTCGTCGCCCGCCATCCCGAGCGCCCGGCCAGGGACGGCCGGGCCGGGTTTCCGAAGAAGGATGAGGTCCCGCCAGGGACGGCCTGGAAAAAATCGGGAAGTGAACTGATATGAGCAAGACCATCAAGACCAAGGTGCTGGTGGTCGGCGGCGGCCCCGGCGGCTATGTCGCCGCCATCCGCGCCGGCCAGCTCGGCCTCGAGACCACGCTGGTCGAGGAGGACCGCGTCGGCGGCACCTGCCTGCTGCGCGGCTGCATCCCCTCCAAGGCGCTGATCCATGCCGCCGGCAAGTTCCACGAGCTGAGCCACGCTTCGAACATCGGCATCAGGCTCGAGGGCGCCGCCAGCTTCGACCTCGGCCAGGCGGTGAAATGGAAGGACGGCATCACCGCCAGGCTCAACAGCGGCGTCGCCGGACTGCTGGCCAAGGCCAAGGTGAAGACGGTCAAGGGCCGCGCCGTGTTCAGCGACGCCAAGACCTGCGCCGTCGACAGCGCCGACGGCCCGGTGGCGATCCAGGCCGAGCACGTCGTCCTCGCCACCGGCTCGCTGCCGGTGGAGCTGAAGATCCTGCCCTTCGGCGGCGACATCCTCTCCTCCACCGAGGCCCTGTCCCTGCCGGAGGTGCCGCGGCGCCTGGCGGTGGTCGGCGCCGGCTACATCGGCCTGGAGCTGGGCATCGCCTTCGCCAAGCTCGGCAGCCAGGTCACCGTGGTCGAGGCGCAGGAGCGCATCCTGCCGCTGTACGACGCCGAGCTGTCGCGCCCGGTCGAGCGCTGGCTGAAGAAGAACGGCGTCACCGTGCACCTCAAGTCGAAAGTCACCGGCTCCAGCGGCAAGGGCGCGAAGCTCGCGCTGAACTACGAGGATGCGGCGGGCAAGGCCGCGCAGATCCCCTGCGACAAGATCCTGGTCACGGTCGGCCGCCGCGCCAACACGCAGGGCTGGGGCCTGGAGCAGATGGGCGTGGACATGAACGGCCCGTTCGTGAAGATCGACAACCAGTGCCGCACCGCGATGAAGAACGTCTGGGCCATCGGCGATCTCACCGGCGAGCCGATGCTGGCGCACCGCGCCTCGGCCCAGGGCGAACTGGTGGCCGAGATCATCGCCGGCCGCAAGCGCGTGTTCGAGCCCGCCGCCATCCCCGCCGTCTGCTTCACCGAGCCGGAGATCGTCTCGGTGGGCCTCAGTCCCGAGCAGGCCAAGGCCGCCGGGCACGGCGTCAAGGTGGGCAGCTTCCCCTATGCCGCCAGCGGCCGCGCCATGAGCATGGAGGCGGCGGGCGAGGGTGGCTTCGTCCGCGTCGTCGCGCGCGCCGACAACCACCTGGTGCTGGGCATCCAGGCGGTGGGCGCGCATGTGTCGGAGCTGTCGGGCGAGTTCGCCCATGCGCTGGAAATGCAGGCGCGGCTGGAGGACATCGCCGGCACCATCCACGCCCATCCGACCCTCAGCGAGGCGGCGATGGAAGCCGCGATGGCGGCGCTGGGGCACGCCATCCACATCTGAAAGCCGGACAGCGGCCTGGCGCAAGAACGCGGGAAGGCCGCGCAGATCGACCGCTGCGGCTTGCGCCCCGGCGCCTTTTGCGCGAGGCGCTTGCTGGTCCCCGGCTACCGCGCAAACGCCCAGTACTTGCTGAAGATGAAGGTCAGCACCGGCGTCACGAACAGGATGCCGAGCAGCGCGCTGTTGGCGCCCAGGCCGAGCGGCCCGGTCAGCAGCCAGGTGAGGAAGGTGTTGCTGCACAGGCCGAGCAGCGCCGTCAGCAGGAATTTCACCAGGCTGGCGCGGCCGTCGATGCCGGCCGCCTGTGCGGCGAAGGTCCAGTGGCGGTGGCCCAGAAAGGAAAGGATGAAGGCGCAGCCGAACGCCGCCACGGTGGCCGCCACCGGCGGCAGCCAGAGGTTGTGCACCATCAGCCAATAGACGCCGGCATGGACGGCGGTGGCGAGCAGGCCGACCACCCCGAACCGGGCGACCTGCGCCAGGGATTGCTCCGCGCCGACGCTGCTCATGGCGCGGAGGAGGCCGGCTTGGCCTCGTGCAGCTTGCGCACCACATACAGCGGCCGCTGCTTCGACTCCATGAAGATGCGTCCCACGTATTCGCCCAGCACGCCGATGCTGAGCAGGTTGATGCCGCCGAAGAACATCACGGCGACGATCAGGGAGGCGTAGCCGGGCACGTCGTTGCCCTGGATCAGGGTGCGGATCACGATGAAGCTGCCGTAGAGGAAGGAGATGCCGGCGATGACCATGCCGACCCAGGTCCACAGGCGCAGCGGCACGGTGCTGAACGAGGTGATGGCTTCGATCGCCAGGCGCAGCAGGCGGCGGTAGTTGAAATTGCTCTGGCCGGCGGCGCGCGGCGGGCGCGGGTGCTCGATCAGGTGCTGGCGGAAGCCGACCCAGGCGAACAGGCCCTTGTTGTAGCGGGTGCGCTCCGGCAACGACAGGAAGGCTTCGATCACGGCGCGGTCGAGCAGGCGGAAGTCGCCGGCGTGGGGGACGAAGCGCATGTCCGATACGGCGTTGAGCAGGTAGTAGAAGGCCCGCGACAGCAGCCGCCGCGGCGCGCTGTCGGTGCCGCGCTCGGCGTGCACCGCCACCACCGTTTCGTAGCCCTCGCGCCACTTCTGCAGCATCTGCGGGATCAGTTCGGGCGGGTCCTGCAGGTCGGCGTCGATGGTGATGGCGCAGGCGCCGCGGCAGTGCCACAGGCCGGCGGTGAGCGCCGCCTCCTTGCCGAAGTTGCGCGACAGGTCGATGACCCGCAGCTGCGGGATCGAATCCTGCAGGCGCAGCAGGCGCGCCAGGGTGTCGTCGGCGCTGCCGTCGTTGACGATCACGATCTCGAAGCTGGGGCTGGCGGCGTTGAGCACCGGCAGCAGCGCGGCGAACAGCGGCTCCAGCCCGGCGCTCTCGTTGTGCGCCGGGATCACCACGCTCAGCTCCGGCCCGGCGCCGTCGTCCGGGCGGGCCGGGAGCCCGGCGCCGCTCATGGCGTGCTCCGCGCTACGGGGGCTGGCCGCTGGCTGCTCAATGCATGCTCCTTGGTCGGGCGGCGCGGAAATCCCGGCCGGTTCCGGCGGATTATAGGTGGGCCGGCCGGCGCCGCGCCGCGCGGCCCGCGCTATATTGGAGGCGAACATCCGATCCGCGCCCCGCCGGGGCGGGCGGGCAGAACGATCCGGGGTCTCATGAGCACAGCAGGGCAGCCGGCAGGCAGCCGTTCGTTTTTATCCCACCTGAGCATCCAGGCCAAGCTGGCGCTGGCCTACGGCATCGTGCTGACGATGTTCGTCGGCACCTGCCTGATGGTGTTCACCAGCTACCAGGAGCTGGGCGACGCCCGCGCCTGGGTGCGGCACACCTACAGCGTGATCCTCGACATGGACCAGCTGCAGCAGTCGGTGCTGCAGCAGCGGATCGACCTGGTCACCGCCTCGCGCGACCCGGCCTACCTGGCCCACTACCGGGTGGCGCAGGCCGAGTTCCAGCGCAGCTTCCAGGACCTCAAGCAGCTCACCCTGGACAATGCGTCGCAGCAGCAGCGCCTGGACCGGATCGGCGTGATCATGAACGGCTGGTACGAGGCGGTGGCCCAGCCGATCATCGCCCGCGCCCAGGCGCTCCAGGCGGGCGAGGCGGCGGCGCCGCCGGTGGCGGCGGGCGGCTCGCAGTACGGCTACAGCCAGCTGGCGGACCTGGTCTCGCTGCTGCAGGAAGGCGTGCAGGCCGAGCTGACCCTGCTGCAGCAGCGCCAGGAGGCGGTGGCCGCGGTCAGCACGCACCTGGTGGAAGCCGTGTTCGCGATGCTGGTGCTCGGCGTGCTGATCGGCTTTGCCACCATCGTCTTCACCCGCAGCCAGATCAGCTCGCCGCTGGTCGCGCTGACCGGGCTGATGGAGCGCATCACCGGCGGCGACACCGCCGTCGAAGTGCCGGCGACCCGGCGCGACGACGAGATCGGCGCGCTGGCCCGCGGCCTGGAGTCGTTCCGCACCCTCAAGCAGCGCACCGACGCGGAAGCCTGGGTGCGGCAGTACCTGCTGGACATCAACACCGGCCTGCAGACCGCCTCGACCCTGGACGAGTTCGCCGAGATCCTGCTGTCCAGCCTGTGCTACCTGCTGCACGCGGGCTACGGCGCCTTCTTCGCCTGGGACCAGGCGCAGCAGGCGCTGTTCCTGCGCGCCGGCTTCGGCTACGGCGGCGACGAGGAGCTGCCCAGGCAGTTCAAGTCCGGCCAGGGCCTGGTCGGGCAGTGCGCGCGCGACGGCAAGCCGATCCGCATCACGCCGGTGCCGGACAACTACCTGCGCATCGGCTCGGGACTGGGCGAGGCGCCGCCGCGCTGCCTGATGGTCTACCCGGTGCAGGGCCGCAGCATCCTCGGCGTGGTCGAGCTGGCCGCGTTCGAGCTGCCCAGCGCCGAGCAGGAGAACCTGCTCAACGAGCTGCTGCGCAACGCCGGCCTGCAGCTCGAGGCCATCGTCGCCTCGGACAAGACCCGCGCCCTGCTGGCCCAGTCCCAGGCCCAGACCGAGGAGTTGCAGGCCTCCGAGGAGGAGCTGCGCGCCACCAACGACGCCCTGCAGGACAAGAACCGCCTGCTCGAGGAGCAGCGCCGCCGCCTGCAGGAGTCCGAGGCGGCGCTGACCGCGCAGGCCGAGGAACTGCGCGCCACCAACGAGGAACTGGAGGAGACCGGCCGCATTCTCAACGAGTCCAACGTGCAGCTGGAACAGACCCGCCGGGCGCTGGAGCAGAAGGCGGGCGAGCTGGCACGGGCCAGCCAGTACAAGTCCGAGTTCCTCGCCAACATGTCGCACGAGCTGCGCACGCCGCTCAACAGCATCCTGATCCTGGCCAAGAATCTGGCCGACAACGAGGAGGGCCACCTCAGCGCCGACGAGACCGAGTCGGCCAAGGTGATCCACGACAGCGGCAGCCACCTGCTCAACCTGATCAACGACATCCTCGACCTGTCCAAGATCGAGGCCGGGAAAATGGAGGCGGTGGCCGAGGACCTGGCCGTGGCGGACATCGTGGCGGTGTGCGAGCGCCGCTTCCGCCCGGTGGCGCGGCAGCGCGGCCTGACGCTGCGGGTGGAGCGCGCCGGGGACCTGCCGGCCAGCCTGCGCAGCGACGGTCCCAAGCTGCAGCAGATCCTCACCAACCTGCTGTCCAACGCCTTCAAGTTCACCGAGCGGGGCGGCGTCACGCTGCGCCTGCGCCGGCCCGACGCCGCCCCGTCCGGCGCGCCGGAACTGGAGCCGCAGCGCTCGGTGCTGTTCGAGGTGCAGGACACCGGCATCGGCATTCCGCCGGACAAGGTCGGGCGCCTGTTCGCCGCATTCGAGCAGGCCGACGCCTCGACCTCGCGCAAGTACGGCGGCACCGGCCTGGGCCTGGCGATCAGCCTGCGCATGGCGCGCCTGCTCGGCGGCGACCTGCAGGTGGAGAGCCGGCCCGGCGAGGGCTCGACCTTCAAGCTGTGGCTGCCGGAGCGCTTCGAGGGCGCCTCCGCCGCGCAGGCGCCAACGCCGGTCCCGCCGCCCGCCGCCAGGCCGGAGCCGGCCGCCGCTGCGGTGGCGGCCATCGCTGCGCCGGCCGCGGGCGGGGCGCACACCATCCTGGTGATCGAGGACGACGCCGGCTTCGCCAAGGTGCTGGCCGGGATGGCGCAGAAACGCGGCTTCCACACCTTGCTGGCGCACGACGGCGCCAGCGGCCTGCAGCTGGCGCGGCAGCTGCCCGCGGCGATCCTGCTCGACATCCACCTGCCCGACCTCGACGGCTGGTCGGTGCTGCAGAGGCTCAAGTCCGATCCGGCCACCGCCCACATCCCGGTGCACGTGGTGTCGGCGGCGGAGGAGAGCGCCCGCGGCTACCAGCTCGGCGCGGTCGGCTACCTGGTCAAGCCGGTGAGCAAGGAATCGATCAACCAGGCCCTGGACCAGGTCCAGCGCAATTCGGCGCGGCCGGCGCGGCGCCTGCTGCTGGTGGGCGGCGACGCCTCCCTGCGCGCCTCGCTGCAGGACCTGCCGGGCCTGAAGGACGCCAACGTGCGCAGCGAGGGCAACGGCGCCGCGGCGCTGGAGTGGCTGCGCGGCGAAAGCTGCGACTGCCTGGTGGTCGGGCTGAGCCTGCCGGACATGGACGCCTTCGAATTCCTCGACCGGGCGGCGCAGAACCGGCCGCTGCCGCCGGTGGTGGTCTATGCCGAGCGCGAGCTGGGCGAAGAGGAGCTGATGAAGCTGCGCGCCCACACCGACAGCATCGTCGTGCGCGGCGCCCGCTCGGACGAGCGCCTGCTCGACGAGGTCAGCCTGTTCCTGCACAGCCTGCGCACTTCCGCCGGCCGCGCCGCGGTGGTGCACACCCAGAGCGAGGCCGCCGACCTGGCCGGCCGCACCGTGCTGATCGTCGACGACGACATGCGCAACATCTTCGCCCTGTCCAAGGTGCTGCGCGCCCGCGGACTCAACGTGCTGATGGCCCAGGACGGCCCCAAGGCCCTGGCGCAGCTGGAGCAGCGCGAAGGCAAGGTCGACGCCGTGCTGATGGACGTGATGATGCCGGGCATGGACGGCTACGAGACCACCCGCGGCATCCGCAGCCGCGCCGAGTGGTCGCAGATCCCGATCATCGCCGTCACCGCCAAGGCCATGCCCGGCGACCGCGAGAAGTGCCTGGAAGCGGGCGCCAACGACTACCTGTCCAAGCCGATCGACGTCGACAAGCTTCTGTCGCTGCTGCGCACCTGGATCAGGCCCTCATGACCCCGCATTGACCCGTCGCGACCATGCCGGAACTGGATTCGGAAGACCTGGAGATCGACGAGTTCGTCCGTACCCTCAAGGCGCGGCACGGCTACGATTTCGCGCAGTACGCGCCGGCCTCGCTCAAGCGCCGGGTGCGCGCCCTGCGCGCCCGCACCGGCGCCGAGTCGATCGCGGCGCTGAGCCGGCGCCTGGCCGAGGAGCCGCTGTTCCTGCGCCAGGTGCTGGCCGGGCTGTCGGTGCCGGTGTCGGAGATGTTCCGCGATCCCTGGGTGTTTGAGCTGCTGCGGCGCGAGGTGCTGCCGGTGCTGGCTTCCTATCCGCGCATCAACATCTGGCAGGCCGGCTGCGCCCACGGCGAGGAGGTCTATTCACTGGCGATCCTGCTGGAGGAGGCGGGGCTGTACGACAAGACCCAGATCTTCGCCACCGATCTCAACGACGTGGCGCTGGAGGAGGCGGCAGAGGGCATCTACCCGGCCGCCAACGCCGCGCTGTACGCGCAGAACTACCTGCGCGCCGGCGGCAGCCGCTCCCTGTCGCACTACTTCCATGCCCGCTACGAGCGCATCAAGTTCGACCAGTCGCTGGTGCGCAACGTCACCTTCGCCAACCACAACCTCGGCACCGACGGCGTGTTCGCCGAAGTGCAGCTGATCCTGTGCCGCAACGTGCTGATCTATTTCAACGACGCGCTGCAGGACCGGGTGCTGCGGCTGTTCCGCGACAGCCTGGTGCACAAGGGCTACCTGTGCCTGGGCACCAAGGAAACCCTGGCCCACACTTCGGTGGAGCCCGATTTCGAAGGCGTCGACACCGCGGCCAAGCTGTACCGCAGGATCGGCCATGTTTAGGGTGGTGGGAATCGGCGCCTCGATCGGCGGCCTGGAGGCGTTGAACCAGCTGCTGCCGGGGCTGCCGCGCGATTACCCCTGGCCGGTGATCGTGCTGCAGCACGCCAGCGCCGGCTACCGCGACACGCGTCTCGACGAGCTGCTGGCGCTGCGCAGCGCGCTGCCGGTGCGCGAGGCCGAGCCGCGCCGGCCGGTGCAGCCCGGCGTGGTCCATGTCGCTCCGCCCGGCTATCACCTGCTGGTGGAGAAGGACCTGCGCTTCGCCCTGTCGGTCGACGAGAAGGTATCCTACGTGCGCCCCTCGGTGGACGTGCTGTTCGAAAGCATGGCCGACGCCTGCGGGCCGCGCTGCGTCGGCGTCATCCTCACCGGCGCCAACGACGACGGCGCCGAAGGCCTGGCGGCGATCCGCCGCGCCGGCGGCCTGGCGCTGGTGCAGGACCCGGCGCAGGCGCGGGCCCCGCAGATGCCCGAGGCCGCGCTGCGCCGCGCCGGCGCCGACCGGGTACTGGACTTGCAGGGGCTGGCCGCCCGCCTGGCAGCCCTGCCCGGGGAAGAGGAACCCGCATGACCCAGCCGCAACATCCCGACCATCCCGCCGCGGTGATCCCCCGCCCCAAGATCCTGGTGGTCGACGACACCCCGGCCAACCTGCTGGTGATGCGCAAGCTGCTGGCCAAGGTCGACGCCGACCTGGTCGAGGCGGCCAGCGGCAATGCCGCGCTCGCCGCCAGCCTGGACCACGAGTTCGCCCTGATCCTGCTCGATGTGCAGATGCCGGACATGGACGGCTTCGAGGTCGCCGAATTCCTGTCGCAGGAGGAGCGCACGCGCGACACGCCGATCATCTTCGTCACCGCCGCCTACGCCGACGACCTGAACCGGGTCAAGGGCTACGGCAGCGGCGCGGTGGACTACATCGTCAAGCCGATCAACGACGTCATCCTCCTGTCCAAGGTGCGGGTGTTCCTCGAGCTGTACCGCGGCAAGCAGCAGCTGCGGCAGCTGCTCGGCGAGCTGGATACGCGCAACCGCCAGCTGCAGGAGGAGATCGCCGAGCGGCAACGGCTGGAGGAGCTGGCGCGCCACCAGGCGACCCACGATCCGCTCACCGGCCTGCCCAACCGCCTGCTGTTCATCGACCGGCTGGAGAAGACCATCGAGCGGGCGCAGCGGCGCGGCAAGTCCTGCGCCCTGTTCTACATCGATATCGACGAGTTCAAGCCGATCAACGACCGCTACGGCCACCATGCCGGCGACGCCCTGCTCAAGGGCATCGCCCGGCGCATGGAGGAGGCGATGCGCAAGGTCGACACGGTGGCGCGCCTGGGCGGCGACGAGTTCGCCGCCATCATGGAGGAGCCGGCCGACGCGCCCGACGCGCTGCAGGCGGCGCAGCGCCTGGGCGAAAGCCTGCGCCGGCCGTACCGCCTGGAGCTGCCCGACCACCCCGACGGATTATTGGCGCAGGTCGGGGCGAGCATCGGCATCGCCCTGTTCCCGCAACATGCGGCCAATCTGGAGGCGCTGGTGCAGGCGGCCGACAAGCTCATGTACCGGGCCAAGAAATCCGGCAAGAATCAGTGCCTCATGGCGGAGCAGCCGCTGGCCTGAGCGTCCGTCGGCAGCGTTCCTGTTGCGCTGCAGCACTGGCCCTGAGGCCAGCCGCGAGCGCCGTTTTCGGCCAATGGCAGGAAACCGGTGTTTGCCGGAGAATCGCGCCGTCTACCTTACTTCCGGTTGCAAGCCCATGCCTGCCTATAAAGCCCCCCTGCGTGACATGCGCTTCCTGATGAACGAAGTGCTGGATTACCCGGGCCACTTCGCCGCCCTGCCCAACGGCAAGGACGCCGATCCGGAGACGGTCGGCGCCATCCTCGAGGAATGCGCCAAGTTCTGCGAGGAGGTGCTGTCGCCGCTGAACCTGTCCGGCGACGAGGAAGGCTGCCACTTCAAGGACGGCAAGGTCACCACGCCCAAGGGCTTCAAGGAAGCCTACGAGCAGTACGTGGCCGGCGGCTGGCAGGGCCTGTCGCATCCCACCGAGTTCGGCGGCCAGGGCCTGCCGGCCTCGATGGGCCTGATCAAGACCGAGATGATGGGCGCGGCCAACTGGTCGTTCGCCATGTACCCGGGCCTGTCGCTGGGCGCGATGAACACGGTGATGCAGCACGCCTCGCCGGAGCTCAAGGCGATCTACATGCCGCCGCTCACCGAGGGGCGCTGGACCGGCACCATGTGCCTGACCGAGCCGCAGTGCGGCACCGACCTGGGCCAGGTCAAGACCCGCGCCGAGCCGCAGGCCGACGGCACTTACAAGATCACCGGCACCAAGATCTTCATCTCCGCCGGCGAGCACGACTTCGCCGAGAACATCATCCACATCGTGCTGGCGCGCCTGCCGGACGCGCCGCCGGGCACCAAGGGCATTTCGCTGTTTATCGTGCCGAAGATGCAGGTGAAGCAGGACGGCTCCGTCGGCGACTCGAACCGCGTTGTGTGCAGCGCCATCGAGCACAAGATGGGCATCCGCGCCTCGGCCACTGCGGTGATCAATTTCGAGGAATCGACCGGCTTCATGATCGCCGAGCCGAACCGCGGCCTGGAGGCGATGTTCACCTTCATGAACACCGCCCGCATCGGCACCGCGGTGCAGGGCATCGCCCACGCCGAGCTGTCGTTCCAGGGCGCGCTGGCCTACGCCAAGGAGCGCCGCTCGATGCGCGCCCTGTCCGGCAAGAAGGAGCCGGACAAGGCCGCCGACGCCATCATCCACCACGCCGACGTGCGCCGCATGCTGCTGACGCAGAAGGCGGTGGCCGAGGGCGGCCGCGCCATGATCTATTTCGCGGCGCAGTACGCCGACCACATGACCAACGCGGTGCTGGCCGGCGACGAGAAGGGCTACAAGCACTGGGACGACAAGCTCGGCTTCCTGACGCCGATCCTCAAGGGCTTCCTCACCGAGCTGGGCCTGGAGTCGGCCAACCTGGGCATCCAGGTGTTCGGCGGCCACGGCTACATCAAGGAGCACGGCATGGAGCAGATCGCGCGCGACGCGCGCATCTCCACGCTGTATGAGGGCACCACCGGCATCCAGGCGCTGGACCTGCTCGGCCGCAAGGTGCTGGTGATGACCCGCGGCAAGGCGGTGCGCGAGTTCACCGGCCATATCGCCAAGTTCGCCCTGGAGCACGTCGGCAACGCCAGGCTGCGCGGCTACGCGCTCAAGCTGACCCGCCTCGCCGCGGAGTGGAACGTGCTGACCACCCGCATCATGCTCGGCGCGCGCAAGGACCGCGACGTGGTCGGCGGCGCCGCCTGGCACTTCCTGATGTATTCCGGCTACGTCACCATGGCCTACTTCTGGGCGCTGCAGGCCGCGGTCGCCAGCAAGCGGCTGACGGAGGGCGGGGCCGAGAGCAAGGAGTTCTACAAGGCCAAGCTGTATACGGCGCGGTTCTACTTCGACCATCTGCTGCCGCGTGCCGAGGCGCATGCCACGGCGATGACCAAGCCGTCCAAGTCGCTGATGAAGATGCCGGTGGAGAGCTTCATCTTCGAGTAAGGGCGGCTTACAAAAAAAGCCGCAACCCGCGCCCCGGCGGACCTCGGTCCGTCGGGGCGCACTATTTTGGTGCAGCTGCGCCGGAACCGCGAGCCGGCCTGGACCGGCTTGTTTTCGCTCGGGATTCTCTCGCCAGGCCGCAGGATCGCAGACGCCGTGCCACGGAACTGCGCCGGGGCTGCAACAAAACTGTCATTTTCGGCCCGTAAGCTTTAAGCCTGGGAGATCAACGCTTACTCAATCCGGCGTCGCCTGGACTTTCAACAACCCTGGATTTACACGGGAGAACTTTACGTGAGCCTCATGAACAAGACCCTGCTGCGCGGCCTGGTTGTCGGCGCCGCCGCGGCGCTGACGGTGCCCGCCGCTTTCGCCGCCGATATTTCCGGCGCCGGCGCCACCTTCCCTTACCCGATCTACTCCAAGTGGGCCGCGACCTACAAGGAAAAGACCGGCACCGGCCTCAACTACCAGTCGATCGGCTCCGGCGGCGGCATCAAGCAGATCAAGGCCAAGACCGTGACCTTTGGCGCCTCCGACAAGCCGCTGGAAGCCAAGGAACTCGACGAGGCCGGCCTGACCCAGTTCCCGGCGATCGTCGGCGGCGTGGTGCCGGTGATCAACCTCAAGGGCATCAAGCCCGGCGAGCTGACCCTCGACGGCGCCACCCTGGCCGACATCTACCTGGGCAAGATCAAGTCCTGGAACGACGCGGCCATCGCCAAGCTCAACCCGAAGGCCAAGCTGCCCTCGACCCTGATCGCGGTGGTGCACCGTTCCGACGGCTCCGGCACCAGCTTCCTGTTCACCAACTACCTGTCGCAGAACAGCGCCGAGTGGAAGGAAAAGGTCGGCGCCGCCACCGCGGTGGAATGGCCGGCCGGCATCGGCGCCAAGGGCAATGAGGGCGTGGCGGGCATCGCCGGCCAGACTGACGGCGCCATCGGCTACGTCGAGTACGCCTACGCCAAGCAGAACAAGATGACCTATACCAACATGGTCAACAAGGACGGCAAGGTGGTCGAGCCGAAGAGCGAGACCTTCGCCGCCGCCGCCGCCAACGCCGACTGGGCCAACGCCCCGGCGTTCTACCTGATCCTGACCAACCAGCCGGGCGCGGAAAGCTGGCCGATCACCGGCGCCAGCTTCATCATCGTCTACAAGAAGCCGGACGACGCCGCCGCCCTGGGCGAAGCCCTGAAGTTCTACGACTGGGCCTTCAAGAACGGCCAGAAAGCCGCGGACGAGCTGGATTACGTGCCGCTGCCCGCCAAGGTCGTGGACCTGGTCGAGGCCTCCTGGAAGGCCAACGTCCAGGCGTCCTGGAAGTAAGCCTCATGATGTAAAAGGAAGGGACCGGCGCGTGCCGGTCCCTTCCGTTTGGTGTCACACTCAGGCTTGTCCCGTGAATTCGAACGCACAAGTGGCCTCTTTCGCCTCCTCCTCCGAGATCTCCCCCGACGCCCTGCGCCGGCACGGCATCCGGGATACGGTGCTGCGCAACGCCACCCGCTCCGCCGCCCTCACCGTGCTGCTGCTGCTCGGCGGCGTCATCATTTCGCTGATCCACGGTTCGCTGCCCGCCTTCAAGGCTTTCGGCTTCGGCTTCTTCGTCACCGAGACTTGGAACCCGGTCACCGAGAAATTCGGCGCGCTGGCGCCGATCTACGGCACCGTGGTCACCTCCTTGATCGCCATGCTCATCGGCATCCCGATCAGCATGGGCGTCGCCATCTTCATCACCGAGCTGTGCCCGCGCTGGCTGAAGCGCCCGATCAGCACCGCGATCGAGCTGCTCGCCGGCATCCCCAGCATCATCTATGGCATCTGGGGCCTGTTCGTGCTGTCGCCGTTCCTGCAGAAATACGTCCAGCCGCTGCTGATCGAGCTGTTCTCCGGCGTGCCGGTACTGTCCGGGATGTTCGCCGGGCCGCCCTACGGCATCGGCGTGTTCACCGCCGGCATCATCCTCAGCATCATGGTGCTGCCGTACATCACCTCGGTCACCCGCGACGTGTTCGAAACCGTGCCGGCGGTGCTGAAGGAGTCCGCCTACGGCCTGGGCTGCACCACCTGGGAGGTGGTCAGCCGCGTGGTGCTGCCGTACACCCGGGCCGGCGTCATCGGCGGCATCATGCTCGGACTGGGCCGCGCCCTGGGCGAGACCATGGCGGTCACCTTCGTCATCGGCAACTCGCACAGGATCGCCGCCTCGATCCTGGCGCCGGGCACCACCATCTCGGCCAATATCGCCAACGAGTTCACCGAGGCCGACGGCGAACTGTATACCTCCTCGCTGATCGCCCAGGGCCTGATCCTGTTCCTCATCACCTTCATCGTGCTGGCCGCCGCGCGCCTGCTGCTGCTGCGCCTGGACATGCAGACGGGCAAGAAGGCATGAACATGAACCTCGCCATCTACCGGCGGCGCCGGATATTCAACCGGGCGATCATGCTGCTGTCCTGGTTCGCCGCGGTTTCCGGCATCTTCGTGCTGACCCTGATCCTCGGCACGCTGCTGTACAAGGGCTTCGGCGGCCTGTCGTGGAAGGTATTCAGCGAGACCACGCCGCCTCCCGGCAGCGACGGCGGCCTGCTCAACGCCATCTACGGCAGCGTCGTCATGACCGTCCTCGGCACCGTCATCGGCACGCCGATCGGCATGCTCGCCGGCACCTATATGGCCGAGTACGGCCGCGGCTCGAAGCTGACCCTGCTGGTGCGCTTCATCAACGACATCCTGCTGTCGGCTCCCTCGATCGTGGTCGGCCTGTTCGTCTACGAGATCATGGTGGTCGGCATGAAGCACTTCTCGGCCTGGGCCGGCGGCGTGTCGCTGGCCTTCCTGGTGCTGCCGGTGGTGGTGCGCACCACCGAGGACATGCTGCTGCTGGTGCCGGACAGCATGCGCGAGGCCTCCGCCGCGCTCGGCTCGCCGCGCTGGATCGTGATCATGAAGGTGGCCTACCGCGCCGCGCGCGCCGGCATGATCACCGGCGTGCTGCTGGCGGTGGCGCGCATCACCGGCGAAACCGCGCCGCTGCTGTTCACCGCGCTGAACAACCAGTTCATGAGCACCAACATGAACGCGCCGATGGCCAACCTGCCGGTGGTCATCTTCCAGTTCGCGCTCAGCCCCTATGTCGACTGGCAGAAGCTGGCTTGGACCGGCGCCCTGCTGATCACCATCACCGTCCTGGCGCTCAACATCGGCGCCCGCGCGCTCACGTCTTCCCGATCCAAGCAATCATGAACGAGCAAAGCCCCACCGCCGGCATCTCGATGCACAAGCCGCAACTGGCCCCGCGCAACGACAGCGAGATCAACAAGCAGGCGCTGACCGAGAAAGTCTCGGTGAAGGACGTGTGCTTCTACTACGGCGAGCACAAGGCGCTGAAGAACATCAGCCTGCCGATCTACGAGCGCAAGGTCACCGCGCTGATCGGCCCGTCCGGCTGCGGCAAGTCGACCCTGCTGCGCATTTTCAACCGCATGTACGACCTTTACCCGAGGCAGCGCGCGGAGGGACAGATCCTGTTCGACGGCAGCAACATCCTCGATCCGAAGCGGGACCTCAACCTGTTGCGGGCCCGCATCGGCATGGTGTTCCAGAAGCCGACGCCGTTCCCGATGTCGATCTACGACAACATCGCCTTCGGCATCCGCCTGTACGAGCGCCTGCCCAAGTCGGAGATGGACGACCGCGTCGAGTCGGCGCTCAAGCGCGCGGCGCTGTGGGACGAGGTCAAGAGCAAGCTCAACCAGAGCGGCCTGGGCCTGTCCGGCGGCCAGCAGCAGCGCCTGTGCATCGCCCGCACCATCGCCGTGCGCCCGGAAGTGGTGCTGCTCGACGAGCCGACCTCGGCGCTCGACCCGATCGCCACCGCCAAGGTCGAGGAGCTGATCTACCAGCTCAAGAACGACTACACCATCGCCATCGTCACCCACAACATGCAGCAGGCGGCGCGCGTCGCCGACTACACGGCCTTCATGTACCTGGGCGAGCTGGTGGAGTTCGGCGAGACCCGCCAGGTCTTCACCAAGCCGACCAAGTCGCGGACGGAAGACTACATCACGGGGCGCTTCGGCTGACCCGGCCTTGCCGTCCGCGCAAGCGGGGGCAACTGCGCCCGAAGATGTTGGGGTGAGCGCAGCGGGACGCAGGCCCCGGCTCACGATCGGAACGGTCAACCCACCATGGCGCCGCCGCCGTCCAGCCTTCCGGCGCCGGCCTGCCCAGGGAAGGCCCCTGGCAAGCGGCCAAATCCGGCCTAAAAGCGGTCTTTTGCCGCCAGTGCGCCCGCAAAAAGTGCGATTCCGCTAAAATATGCCGGCCCACCCCCCGGCCGGACCGCATGAAACCGCAGCACCTCTACCGCGTGACCTTTCTCAACCAGGGCCAGGTCTACGAGGTGTACGCGCGCAGCGTCAGCCACGGCGGCATGGTGGGCTTCGTCGAGATCGAGAAGCTGGTGTTCGGCGAGAAGACCACCCTGCTGGTCGACCCCACCGAGGAAAAGCTCAAGGCCGAGTTCGAGAACGTGGAGCGGACCTATGTGCCGATCCACTCCATCGTGCGCATCGACCAGGTCAGCAAGCAGGGCCAGGCCCGCATCCACGCCGCCGGCGGCGAGTCCGGCAAGGTGACGCCGTTCCCGGTCTACACCAGCGGTGGAGGCGAGCATAAGAAGTAAGCCGCCAGCGGCGCGCCCCACGGCCCGCCGCGGGACGCCCGGAGCCCGCCCGTGATGCGCTTCGCCTACCTGGGCAGCGGCAGCAAGGGCAACGCCGCGGTGATCTCGGCCGGCGCCACCACCGTCCTGCTCGACTGCGGCCTGGGCCTGCGCGAGGCGGAGCAGCGGCTGGAACGCCTGGGCCTGAAGGCCGAGGACCTAGCCGCGATCGTGGTGACGCACGAGCACGCCGACCATATCAGCGGCGTGGCGCCGCTGGCCATGCGCTACGAACTGCCGGTGTGGCTCACGGCCGGCACCAAGGCCGGCTGGCCGGGGGCGCCGCGCGAGCTGCTGCACCGGATGAACCCGCACGATCCGTTCGAGCTCGGCGAGCTGCAGATCCGGCCCTTCCCGGTGCCGCACGATGCGCGCGAGCCCTGCCAGTACGTGTTCAGCGACGGGCACTTCCGCGTCGGCGTGCTGACCGACGCCGGCTCGGTCACGCCGCACATGCGCCGCGCGCTGTCGGGCTGCGACGCGCTGCTGGTGGAGTTCAACCACGACCTGGAGATGCTGCGCAACGGGCCGTACCCGCCGCCGCTGAAGCGGCGCGTGGCCAGCGACCGCGGCCATCTCAGCAACGCCCAGGCCGCAGAGCTGCTCGCCTCGATCGACTGCAGCCGCCTGCAGCACCTGGTGCTGACCCACATATCCGAAACCAACAACACGCCGGAGCACGCCCTGCGTGCCGCCGCCGGCGCGCTGGCCTGCGAGCAGGACTGGATCGTCTGCGCGCACCAGCGGGACGGGCTGGACTGGCGTGAACTGCGATGAACGGCCTCCGGCGCAGCGATCCAATCAAGTCAGCAGCCCCTCTATGAGCATCCATCTCTTCATCGGCGGTCCCGCCCTTTCCCAGTTCCGCATCGAGCGCCTGCTGCAGCACCTGGCGCCGCGGGCGCCGGGCCTGTCCGGCGTGCAGGTGCTGGACTTCTTCCTGGTGGAGGGGCAGGGCGCCGACAGCGCGGCGCTGGCGCAGCTGCTGGACGCGGAAGCCCGGCCGCTGCCGGCGGCCGATTACGCCGCCTGCGTGGTGCCGCGCCTGGGCACGCTGTCGCCCTGGTCGAGCAAGGCCACCGACATCGCCAAGGTGTGCGGTTTCGCCGGCGTGGAGCGGGTCGAGCGCGGCCGGGCCTACCTGTTCGCGGGCGTGAAGAGCCTGCCGCAGGCGCTGTGGGGCGAGCTGCACGACCCGATGACCGAGAGCGTGGTCGAGAACGCCGCGCAGCTGGACGGCGTGTTCGCCCACCAGCCGCGCCGCCCGCTGCGCAGCGTCGACCTGAAGGGCGGCGGCAAGGCGGCGCTGGAGGCGGCGAACCGCGACTGGGGCCTGGCGCTGTCGGCGCAGGAGATCGACTACCTGGTCGCGCACTTCAGCCAGGCGGGCCGCAACCCGACCGACGCCGAGCTGATGATGTTCGCGCAGATCAACTCCGAGCATTGCCGCCACAAGATCTTCAACGGCCGCTTCACCCTCGATGGCCAGGCGCAGGCGCGCTCGCTGTTCGAGATGATCAAGCTGACTTACGCCGCCGCGCCGCAGGGCGTGCTGTCGGCCTACAAGGACAACGCGGCGGTGATCGAAGGCAGCCAGGCCGGGCGCTTCTTCCCGGAGAGCGATCGCCACTACCGGATGCACCAGGAGCCGGTGCACATCCTGATGAAGGTGGAGACCCACAACCATCCCACCGGCATCTCGCCGCACCCGGGCGCCGCCACCGGCGCCGGCGGCGAAATCCGCGACGAGGCCGCCACCGGCCGCGGCGCGCGGCCCAAGGCCGGCCTGTGCGGCTTCACCGTGTCCAACCTGCGCATTCCCGGCTTCGAACAGCCGTGGGAGCAGGATCTGGGCAGGCCGGCGAACATGGCTTCGGCGCTGAACATCATGCTGGAAGGCCCGATCGGCGCCGCGGCCTACAACAACGAGTTCGGCCGGCCCAACCTCAATGGCTACTTCCGCAGCTATGAAGCGGAGCTGCCGGGCGGCAGCCTGCGCGGCTACCACAAGCCGGTGATGATCGCCGGCGGCTACGGCAACATCCGCGAGGAGCACGTGAAGAAGCTGGAGGTGCCGGTGGGCGCCAAGCTGATCGTGCTGGGCGGGCCGGCGATGCTGATCGGCCTGGGCGGAGGCGCCGCCTCCAGCATGGCCACCGGCAGCAGCTCCGCCGACCTCGACTTCGCCTCGGTGCAGCGCGCCAACCCCGAGCTGGAGCGCCGCTGCCAGGAAGTGGTGGACGCCTGCTGGGCCCTGGGCGAGAACAATCCGATCCTGTCCATTCACGATGTCGGCGCCGGCGGCATCTCCAACGCGCTGCCCGAGCTGATCAACGACAACGATCGCGGCGGCACCATCCACCTGCGCAAGGTGCTGTGCGCCGATCCTTCGCTGTCGCCGATGGAGATCTGGTGCAACGAGTCGCAGGAGCGCTACGTCCTGGCGGTGGCGGCCGACCGCGTGGCCGAGCTCGACGTGATCTGCGCGCGCGAACGCTGCCCCTATGCCGTGGTCGGCGAGGCGCAGGCCGAGCGGCGCCTGCTGGTCGACGACGGCAGCTATGCCGCGCCGGTGGACATGCCGATGCCGGTGCTGCTGGGCAAGGCGCCGCGCCTGGAGCGCAGCGCCAGGCGCGCGCCTTCGCAATATCCGGCCTTCGATCACCGGGCTATCGACCTGGCCGACGCCGCCGAGCGCGTGCTGCGCCTGCCGGCGGTGGCCGCCAAGACCTTCCTCATCAGCATCGGCGACCGCACCGTCGGCGGCCTGACCGTGCGCGACCAGATGGTCGGCCCTTGGCAGGTGCCGGTGGCCGACTGCGCCGTCACCGCCAGCGGCTTCGAAGCGGCGACGGGCGAGGCGATGGCGATGGGCGAGCGGCCCTTGCTGGCCCTGCTCGACGCGCCGGCCTCCGGCCGCATGGCGGTGGGCGAGGCCATCACCAACATCGCCGCAGCGCGCATCGGCTCGCTCGGCGAGGTGCGCCTGTCGGCCAACTGGATGGCCGCCGCCGGACACGGCGACGAGGACGCGCGCCTGTACGACACGGTCCGCGCCGTGGGCGAGGAGCTCTGCCCCGAACTCGGCATCGCCATCCCGGTCGGCAAGGACTCGCTGTCGATGCGCGCGGTGTGGCAGCAGGACGGCGCGCCGCGCACCCAGACCGCGCCGCTGACCCTGATCATCTCCGCCTTCGCCCCGGTGCTCGACGTGCGCGCCTCGCTGACGCCGCAGCTGCGTACCGACGCCGGCGCCACGCGCCTGCTGCTGATCGACCTCGGCAACGGCAGGAACCGCCTCGGCGGCTCGGCGCTGGCCCAGGTCTACAACGCCGTCGGCGACCGGGCGCCGGACCTCGACGACCCGCGCCAGCTCAAGCATGCCTTCATCCAGGTGCAGCGCCTCAACGCCGCCGGCAAGCTGCTGGCCTATCACGACCGCAGCGACGGCGGCCTTTACGCCACCCTGTGCGAGATGGCCTTCGCCGGCCACTGCGGCCTCGACGTGTCGCTCGACGCGTTCGGCGCCGACCCGCACGCCGCCCTGTTCAGCGAGGAGCTGGGCATGGTGCTGCAGGTGCGCGCCGGCGAGGCACGGGAGATCGCCGCGCAGATCGCCGCCGGCGGCCTCACGGTCGCCGATATCGGCGAGCCCGCGGCCGACGACCGCATCGTGCTGCGCCACGGCGGCCGCGAGCTGTATGCCGCGCCGCGGACGCGCCTGCACAAGACCTGGGCCGAAACCAGCTACCGCATGGCGGCGCTGCGCGACGATCCGGACTGCGCGCGCGAAGAGTTCGACTCGGTGGGCGAGGCGGACGATCCGGGCCTGGGCCTGAAGCTGAGCTTCGCGCCCTCCGCGGCGCCGGCCGTCGCCGCCAGCCGCCCGCGCGTCGCGATCCTGCGCGAGCAGGGCGTCAACGGCCACATCGAGATGGCTTACGCCTTCCACGCCGCGGGCTTCGACAGCGTCGACGTCCACATGAGCGACCTCCTCGAGGGCCGCGTCACCCTCGACTCCTTCCGCGGCCTGGTCGCCTGCGGCGGCTTCTCCTACGGCGACGTGCTCGGCGCCGGCCAGGGCTGGGCCAAGTCGATCCTGTTCAATGCCCGCGCCCGCGAGCAGTTCCAGGCCTTCCTGGCGCGAAACGACCGCTTCGCGCTGGGCGTGTGCAACGGCTGCCAGATGTTCGCCGCGCTCAAGGACATCGTGCCCGGCGCCGCGCACTGGCCGGCCTTCCGCCGCAACAAGGTCGAGCAGTTCGAGGCGCGCTGGACCATGGTGGAAGTGACTGAGAGCCGCTCCCTGTTCTTCGCCGGCATGGCCGGCTCGCGCCTGCCGGTCGCCGTCGCCCACGGCGAGGGCCGTCCCGAGTTCGCCGCCGCCGGCGACCTCGGCGCCCTGCGCGACGCCAGCCAGCTGGCGCTGCGCTTCGTCGACAACGACGGCCGCGTCGCTTCCCGCTACCCGCAGAACCCCAACGGCGCCCCCGAAGGCATCACCGGCATCTGCAACGCGGACGGCCGCGTCACCATCCTGATGCCGCACCCGGAGCGGACCGTGGCCGGTACCGTCGGGTCGTGGTGGCCGCAGAAATGGGAAGGGAAGACGCCGTGGTTCCAGTTGTTCGTCAATGCGCGGAACTGGGTGAAGTAGGCAGGGTTTGACTCGTCATTCCCGCGCAGGCGGGTGGCTGTCATCCTGAGCGACAGCGAAGGATCTGGTGCTGTTCCTTTGCTTTGAGTGGCAACGTCACACGCTGCGCCGCCTTCGCAGAATAAAGCCGTGGTTTTCGCCTACAGGCGAGTTACTCGAGGGCTTTAGATTCAGAAGTAATCGGAACCGCGCAGCGGTTCCGACTTCACCTCCCTCGATACGCGCCGCTTCGCGGCGCTAATCGGGGCGAACGGCTGGGGTTGGTTCGGGAAAAGCAAAACTGGATTGCCGCCTTCGCGGGAATGACGAATTGAAAGCGCCAGGGATGACGCCACATCCTTCAAGGACCGAAGGAATCCTTCAGGCACGCCCAGGATGGCAAGCCCGGGCGGAAGTTATGCGAAAATGGCCCATGGCGCTGAAGATCACCCACGAGTGCATCAACTGCGACGTCTGCGAGCCGGTGTGCCCGAACGAGGCGATTTCGCAGGGTATCGAGATCTACGAGATCGATCCGGACCTGTGCACCGAGTGCGTCGGCCATTTCGACACGCCGCAATGCCGCCAGGTCTGCCCGGTGGACTGCATCCCGCTCGATCCGGACCACTCGGAGACGCAGGAGCAGTTGCTGGAGAAGTACCGCAAGCTGACCAAGCTGACGGGCTGAGCTGCTGAACCCCGCGCCTGCCGGTGCGGAGGCCACGCTTCACGGAGACGAGATCGCATGGATTCGACCGGACTTCGCCTGGGCCTGCGGCTGCTGCTCGGCGCGCTGCTGTTGCTCGGCAGCGCCGCGGAGGCCGGGACGCGGCACGCCGCCCAGGCGGCGGCGAGCAAGCCGGCGCACGGCGCAGCCGCGCGGCCGCCCGGCTACGCCGTGGCCAGCGCGCATCCGCTGGCCACCGACGCCGGCATCGAGATCCTCCAGGCCGGCGGCAACGCTTTCGACGCGGCGGTGGCGGTGAGCGCGGCGCTCGCGGTGGTGGAGCCCTACAGCTCCGGCATCGGCGGCGGCGGGCTGTGGCTGCTGCACCGCCAGCGCGACGGCCACGAGACCCTGGTCGACGGACGCGAGACGGCGCCGGCGGCGGCCGCGGCGACGATGTACCAGGACGCGCAAGGCCACGCCATCGCCGACCTGTCGCGCAACGGCCCCATCGCCGGCGCGATTCCCGGAACGCCGGCGGCGCTGGACCGCATCGCCTCGCGCTACGGCAAGCTTGGCCTGGCGCGCGACCTGGCGCCGGCGATCCGCCTGGCGCGCGAGGGCTTTCCGCTCGACCCGCACTTCGCGCGCTTCATCGCCATGGAGCAGAAACGCCTGTCGCCGGCGGCGCTGGCCCTGCTGGCGCCGGACGGCAAGCCGCTGGCGGAGGGCGCGCTGCTGCGCCAGCCGGACCTGGCGCAGACGCTGGAGCGCCTGGCGCGGCAGGGACGCGACGGCTTCTACGGCGGCGCCACGGCGCAGGCGCTGGTGGACGGGGTCAAGGCCGGCGGCGGCATCTGGACCCTGCAGGACCTCGCCGGCTACCGGGCGGTGGAGCGCGCGCCGATCGTGCTGCGCTTCCAGCACTACCGCGTGGTGACGGCGCCGCCGCCCTCGGCCGGCGGGGTCGGCCTGGCCGAGATGCTCAACCAGCTCGCGGCGCTGCACTGGACCCCGCGCGACGACGTGCAGGAGCAGCAGCTGGTGATCGAGGCCATGCGCCGCGCCTACCGCGACCGCGCCGCCTTCCTCGGCGACCCCGACTACATCGACATGCCGCTGCAGCGGCTGCTGTCGTCCGCCTATGGCCGCGAGCTCGCCGCGACCATCACGCCGGGCCGCGCCACGCCCAGCGCGGAGCTGCCGCCGCCGGGCGAGGCGAAGCGCCCGGCGAAGGAGGGCGTGGACACCACGCACTACTCGATCCTCGACGCCGAGGGCAACCGCGTCGCCGCCACGGTGACGGTGAACCTGCTGTTCGGCTCGGGCTATCTCGCGCCGGGCACAGGCGTGTTCGTCAACGACGAAATGGACGACTTCGCCGCCAGCACCACCGATTCCAACGCCTACGGCCTGATCGGCTCGGCCGCCAATGCCATCGCCCCGGGCAAGCGTCCGCTGTCGACGATGACGCCGAGCTTCGTCGAGGGACCGCAAGGCGTGCTGGTGATCGGCACGCCGGGCGGCAGCCGCATCCTGACCATGGTGCTGCTGGGCATGCTCGACTTCTTCCGCGGCGCCGACGCCCAGGCCATCGTCGCCGCGCCGCGCTACCACATGCAGTACCTGCCGGACGAGGTGCAGTACGAGCCCGGCGGCCTCGACGCCGCGCGCCAGTCGGCGCTGAGCGGCATGGGCTACAAGTTGAGTCCGGTGGACCGCCGCTACGGCAACATGCAGGTGGTGCTGTGGCGGCCGGCCGGCAAGCAGCTCGAAGCCGCGGCCGATCCGCGCGGGGTGGGGACGGCGCGGGTGGTGCTGAAGAAGTGAGGCTGGGCCGGTGCCGCTTCAGGGCGCCGCGGTCGCCTGACGGCGGCCTGCGAAACGCTAGGCTAGGCCGCGCGGGCGCGCGAGGCGGATGGCCGCTGCCGCTTGCCTTTGCCGCCCGGCGCCGCGGGACGCGTCGGCTGCGGCACGCGGCCGAGGATGCTGCGCAGTTCGCGGGCGCCCACCGCCTGCGGCCGCAGGTTGAGGCCGTCGAAGGAGCCGGCCGCGACCATCGCGCCGATGCGCGACAGGTTGGCCTCGACGCTGCGGCGGTAGGGGTTGCCGCCGCCGAAGTGCGCTTCCAGGTAGCGGTGGACGCCGCCGAAGTAGCCGTCGAGGCGCTCCTGCCACAGCTTGTGGTTGTATTCCGGGGTCCGCTCCAGCAGTTCCCGCACCGAGCGGTAGACCGGCGCCGGGCCGCCCGGCCGCGCCGTTCCGGCCAGGCCGCAGAATTCGAACTCGCGGTACAGATAGTCGCGGCATTTCTCGAGGTAGCAGCGGTCGGCGGTCTGCGCCAGCACGTCGGCGGTGCCGAGCAGGAAGCCGAGCATCCGGTCCAGCGGGTGGCTCACGTCGATCTGGTCCAGCGCCACCTCGTAGCCGGTGAAGTGGACCACCCGGCTGGCCAGGGCCGCTTCGGCGGCGTAGCCCACCTGGGGCAGGTAGTGCTTGAGGAATTCGCCGCTGCGGTGCACGTGGGTCAGGGTGAATTCGGCGCCGTTGCCCGCCTCGTCGCCGGCGTGGCGGATGTAGCCGGCGTCGTGGAACAGGGCGATGATCACCCCGAGCACGGCGCGGCGCGGCCCCAGCCGCTGCTCCGCCGGCACGCTGCGGTCGTGACCGTCGAGCAGGCGGGCCATGGCCAGGGTGCAGTCCAGGCTGTGCTGGGCGTCGTGGTACCAGGTGTCGCAGCCGTAGTAGCCGGGCAGCCAGCCGGCGTAGAGCTGGCCGAAAGTGGCGAAAGCGTGGTCCAGGGGCTGGATGTCCAGGCCCGGATAGCGGGCCTGCAGGATGCCGCAGACCGCTTCCAGCACCTCGGCCGGGTGCGAGATGCGCACGCGGTCGGTCACGTCGTAGTGATTGCGACGGGAGGAGCCCGCGGTCCGGATCGAAGTGTGACGCATGCCCCACATATTCGGGGTGGCGCGGCCCCCGTGCAAGCCATGCAATGTGAGGTAGATCACACTACAGGGCGAAGTCCGATGTAACGGGCGTGTGGTCCGACGGCCGGTCGTTTTGACGCGGTGCAATATCGATGGTGCAGGCCCGGCACAGCGCCGCCAGGGGCTGCGAAACCAGGATATGGTCGATGCGCAGGCCCTGGTTGCGGCGGAAGCCGCCCTGCCGGTAGTCCCACCAGGAAAAGCTTTGCGGCGGCTGCGAAAACAGGCGGAAACTGTCCTTAAGCCCCAGGTCCAGCAGGCTGCGGAAGGCGGCACGCTCCAGCTCGCTGCACAGCACCTGGCCCTGCCACCCGGCCGGGTCGTAGACGTCCTCGTCGGCCGGGGCGATGTTGTAGTCGCCGGTCACCGCCAGGTGGTCGTTGCCGGCCAGCTCCTCTTCCAGGTAGTCGCGCAGCGCCGCCAGCCAGCGCAGCTTGTAGCTGTACTTGTCCGAGCCCACCGACTGGCCGTTCGGCACGTAGAGGTTGACCACCCGCACGCCGTCGACGGTGGCGGCGATGACCCGTTTCTGCGGATCGTCCAGCCCCGGCAGGTCGCGGCTCACGTCCTGCAGGGGGGTGCGGGACAGCAGGGCCACGCCGTTGTAGGTCTTCTGGCCGTTGTGGGCCCAGTGCCAGCCGGCGGCCTCGATCTCGGCCGCGGGGAAGGCTTCGTCGGTCAGCTTGGTCTCCTGCAGGCCGATCACGTCCACCGGGTTGGCCTTGAGCCAGTCCAGCAGCTGCGGCAGGCGCACTTTGAGCGAATTCACGTTCCAGCTGGTTATCTTCATCGTCGTTCCTCGGGGGCGGCCGAAAGTGTAGCCGCTGCGGCACTCATATCGGGTGTTGCCGGAGGATGCCGGTTGCTGGGATGATGCAGGTTGGGGATTGTCCATGTTTTCGGGGGGATTTCATGCGCTTCGTCCGCTTTTTCGCGTTCGTCCTGGCCGCGCTGGCGCCGCTGGCTGGCCAGGCCCAGTCCATGCCGGCAGGCACCGTGACCCTGCTCAACGGCCAGGCCCAGGCCACCGGGCCGAACGGGGCGCACAGCCTGAGCAAGGGCGATCCCATCTACGGCGGCGACGTGGTCGAAACCGGCGCCTCCAGCTACACGCTGATCCGCTTCACCGACCAGAGCTCGATCCTGCTGCGGCCGAAGAGCCGCTTCCAGGTGGAGCAGTACCAGTACGCCGCGGCGGCACCGGGGGCGCCGGCTGAGCCCGCCGCCGCGCCATCCGCGCCGCGCGGCAGCATGGCGCCGCTGCAGGCCAGTTCCGGCGGCGGCGATTCCAGCTTCTTCCGCCTGCTCAAGGGCGGCTTGCGCGCGGTCAGCGGCCTGATCGCCCACGCCGACTACAGCCGCTACCGCATGAGCACGCCGGTGGCCACCATGGGCATCCGCGGCACCGACTACGAAGTGGTGATGTGCGAGGACGCCTGCCTCAACGACGCCACCGTGCTCAATTCGATCCCGGCCGGCAAGACCGCCGCCGGCGGCGTGATCAGCGGCGTCAACGAGGGCCAGATCGTGGTGACCTCGTTCACCGGCAACTCCATCACGCTGGGCCCCGGCCAGTACGCCATCACCCTGGCCGACGGCAGCCAGTACCTGCTCAACGGCCTGCCGGCCTTCCTGCAGAGCAGCAGCGCCGCCGCCGGCACCGCCGCGGGCGGCGCGGCGGCCGCCGCCTCGGCGGCGCACGGCAGCGTGCTGGCGGCCGTGGCGGGTGGCGTTGCCGCCGCCGCCCTCATCGGCGTCGTGGTCGGCGCCTCCAGCGACAACGGCGGCGGCTCGACCTCCACCGCCACCACCAGCACCGCCCCCGCCCGCTAGCGCTGTCCCCCGCAGGCCGCCGCCGCAGCCCGCGGCGGCGGCCTGCGCCATTTCAGGAATCCGCCGGCAACAGCACGCGGCGGCGCTCCTCCAGCGCGGCGCAGGGCTGCTCCACCAGCCGGCACAAGGCCGCGTCGCGCAGCCGCAGCCGCCGCTGCAGCTGCAGCG